>Ga0256843_1000020_pt1 | contig 130160 bp, 169 predicted proteins | sample AlvinellametaG_FD_191572 | JGI IMG/M metagenome (GOLD analysis project Ga0256843, IMG submission 191572) | Pompeii worm associated microbial communities from hydrothermal vent at the East Pacific Rise, Pacific Ocean - Alvinella | ecosystem: Host-associated > Annelida > Integument >... | reverse complement strand
CCAGCACCCGCAGCATATTTACCCCAGTTATTAGCTAAGTTAGCTTTAGCAGCATCTACAACACCTTCTTCCATAAGGATCTTTCCAATTAGATGAAGATTCTCAGTAAGATATTTCTTAGTTTTTAAAGATTCTAATTCAGTTGTACCTTCTTCAAGTACTTGAATCATATATTCATCTCTTTTATTTTCAATTATTTTATTTAATAATGCCATTTTATTCTCCTAGAAAAGTTTGTTAATAAGATTATTAACAATTGCTTCAGATTCTGTAAGTTCTTCCTTAGCTGGTTCAGCTTCGGTAGCTTGAGTACTTTCTTCAACTACTTCTTCTGTAGGTTGAGTACTTTCTTCGATAGTTGGAGCTGGTTCTTGAGCTGGTTCTTGAACTGGTTCAGCTTGAATACTTTCTTCAACTGTTTCTTGAACTGGAGCATCTGGTACTTCAATTGAATCTGGGATAAAATCCTCAGCAGCCTCTGTAATAACTTCAGATGCCAATTTATTTAAAAATGTAGCTTCTTCAATAGTAACTTTTCCGTTTTTAAGTAATGATTCCATTACTAGTCTATTTGTAACAATTCCTGTAGCTTCTTCAAGTACAGTAGCTACTTCTTGAGACATAATTTGCTTTAATTCCATAAGAATTTCTCCTAATTTTTTTTAGAAATATATTTCACGTGAAGTATATTACTATAGTTTATAACTTATTTCTATTTTTAGTTATAAAGTAAAATACTATTATAATAATCATGAGGATTATCTATTTCATCGGCTTCGGCCAAGATGTATTTACTTTTAATTAAATAATGAAAATTTGTACCTTCTGGAAAAATTTCCAGTTCCGCGTTTTCTTCTAAAATATTGTTATCATCCAAATTACTTGATGGTATAATACAAAATCGAAATACTTTATTAGTATTTAGTTCATCGTACATAATATTATACCAGGAATAAATTCCTGGAAAGTCAATGTTGTTTAAAGTTCCACCATTAAAAAGAATATCTATATTCTCTTCTATAGTTTTTGTTGAATCTTGTTTTATAACAATTGTTTCTATAACGTTATCTTTTTTTGCTTTATCATTAAATAAATAATTTAATGGTATAAATTTTTCTATATTTGTATCATCAGTTATTGTTAATAAATCAGTATAAATACGTTTTTTCCAAAATCCAATTCCACTATAATTATTTTCTAAAAGAGTTCTGAAATTGATTTCTGTTCCAAAAGATAATATTTTATATGGGCTATGTATCAAAAGATTTTGTTGATCTAAAACAATAGTTTCTTTAATAGTTGCAGATTTGGATCCAAGCTTTAAAAGATCGTCGCTTTCTATATCGATAAAACTTTCAGCCGTCAATGTATTTAATAATGGTAAATTATTAATAATACCATTATTTAATTTTAGATCAATATCGGTAGTAATTTTATGAATTCCTATTTTAGTCTTTTTATAAACATTTGTAGGAATAGTTAATCCAAAAATAAAATCTAAGGTTAATGTATTTTCATTGGTTTCTTTAGAAACACTTTGAGTAACATTCGTAAGTTCCATAGATGGTTCAAATTCTAATTTACCATAAGTATATAATTTATTACTGTAAGTATTACTTGGTATTACTATTAGTCCATAATAAGTATGTTCTTTTTTCCAAGTTTTAGTTACGCTCGAAATATTTATATAGTTATAATACTTTGGTGTATATACAGTATAATTAAGAGGTATATGGGTGTTTATATTACTTATATAATCAAGCATCTCAGCAGAACTTTCTAACGATAATTCAACCGATATATTAATATAATTATATTGAACCGAAGTAAAAATAACTTCATTTAAATCTTTATTTTCAGCGATAATAATATTATTAGCTGGAGTTTTACCAAGACTCTGTCTAGATATATATTGAACATTATCCATTGGTCGAACATCTACCAAATTGATTTTAGCAAATGGTAATTCATAAGAAGCTCCATCATAATAATCAATAGAAGACATAATTTGAGAACCATAATTAAACGAAAAGTTTTTGATGTATTGTACTTCCCCCGTTCTTGATTTATAACCTTTTGTTAAATGCGTACCTAAAAAATATTTTAAGTACTTAAAAAAGTTTATATAAAAGTTATGATAATTATCAAATAAATCTGCTCGATCTGTTCTTATAACTACTTCATTACTATCTGGATTAATATATTCATCTATCTTTTCTAATGTCTCTTCTGGCAAAGATTCTTCTGGCAAATCCTCGTCGTTAGGAGGAAGATTTAAAGCATTTGCTTTACCAGTAAAAGGATTAATCTCTTCTTGGGCATCGTTTTTAATTTTTTTACTAATATCTTTTAAGTTGGCAATATCCTCTTCGGTATAGGTAACCTGACCAATATCACTAAATTCTACTCCCAATTCAGCCATAGTATACCTCCGGATTATTTTTATTATTTTCTAAAAAAGTATTTATAGTTGAATAATCTTTAGAAAAATATACTAAAGTTTCCGAAGATATATCTTCAAACGTTTTATTAATTAAAAAAATACTTGTATTATTTATAATTAAATTCATGATGTTTATTTTGGTGTTTTCCGTTTCTAATTTGTGTAATAAATTAAAACCGGAAAAGAATTTTATTTTATTATCTTTTGGTAAATTAATTTTATCGAAATCTCTAATTATACCAATATCCAAACCAAAATTTTTATTAAGATGTTCAAACGAAATACTTATTCTATAATTTTTAGTATCTAAATGATTCCGTATAAAAAAATAAGGAGTTATTGTAGATGCATTCGGAAATATATTCGAACGTATTATTTGAATTTCTTCATCATCTTGAAATTCAAACTTAGTTTTTATATTAAAGTCCATTTTAACTCCTTAACCAATTTCGATATTAGTAAATAACTTATCGTTTAAATCGAAAGGTAAATTATATTTATCTTTAATACGTTGTACTTTTTGATCGTCCAAATCTTGAGTTTTTACTTTAAGTTTAGCTTCTGTAAGGTTAATTAAAAAAGCATCTTTAATTCTGTTTAAATCATTGGTACCAAGATTAACATTACTACCTTTAAGCTCTACTGCAGCCGTACTAAAGTGAGTGTATATTCTTACAGCATTTGGTTGAATCTTTAAAATAGGATAAGGGAATAATTGATTAATCATTATGTACTTATTAGAATCTAATTTAATGTACTTACCATGACTTGGATAAGGTACTTTTAATTGAATTTCATAAGGTTTTTCATAACCGAATTTCGTATTCTTTAATTTAACTTTATATATTTTAAATCTATTTTTAATATTATCTTCGAAAGATATTTTAACGTCTTGTACTTTTAGTCCAGCGTCTTTATCAGTTTCTAAAGATTTAAACAGATCAAACATAGATTCGTCAAGTACTTCGTTAAACTCAGTTTGTTGTTTATTATAACTAGTGTAAGTTTCTATACCAGTAGCTTTAATTGGATCATAATATAAATTTTTTGGAAGATTGGATTTCTGTACTTTAATACTACCGTTGAATTTAAAATTAATATCTTTAAGCATTTGTACTTCTTTTAAGTACTTGGCAAATTTAGGATCTTTTTCTAAATCATTTAAAATTTTATCATGGCGTAAACTATCTTTTTTAGTATTTTCAGTTCCAGTTAATTTAGAAGTATTTTTTGTAATAATTTCATTAGCTTGATTTAAAATATTATTTATTTTAATATCGGCTTTTGGATCTTTAATACCTTTATTAAGTTCTTTAACTTCCGTAAATTTATCTAAAAGTTCTTCTTTAATTTTTAAAGTTTTATCCTTGGATTTAACCTTAGTTCCATCAAAAACTTTATTGTCTTTTTCATCTTTTATATCTTCTACACTTTTTACATCTTCTTCATCTAAATTAAGACCAGCACTTGTTAAATCTTTTTTATGTTCTTCTAAAAGAATTTTATTTATTTTATTTAACGCCTGAAGATTAATACCTAAACCATCCCCATTTAAAGAAGTTTTTATTTCCGTTAATGGATAATAATTATTTTTAATTTTAACCACAATTCCTTTAAAATGTGGAATACCAGTTAAATCAATTAAATTATTTTTAATACGGTAAAATTTTAAAAACATATCTAAAATTTCTTTATTATCATAATCAGTTTCTAATAATAAATAAGTATCTTTTTTATAAAAAGTTTTATGATATTCTTTTATAATACTTAATAAAAGATTCATGAATTCTTGAATAGCTTTAATTTCAGAAATACCAGAAACTGTTTTAAAAGATTCCCCTAATGCAGTCAAATCATAAAAAGAACTTTTCTGGAGAATTTCCGTTTTGGTTAAAGGAATAGTTTTTAAAATTCTTCCAGATATTCCTTTTTTAACAGCATTGGCTTTAAAAAATTTAGAATATTTGAGGGTACTTACTCTATGATTATAAAATACAAATGATGGTGGAATAATAAATGAATTAAAATAAGTTTTATTTTTCGCATGTGCAAGAAAAGTTAAACCATTAATACTATTTTCATTAACCGAATAATTAATACTGGTAACATTCGTAAAATATATTAAATTTATACCAGTTCCTGCTTTACCAGAACTATCATCGGTTAAATTTTTAAAAGTTAATTCTTTTATTCCATTTAACCCAGTACTAGTAAATATTTTTTTAATTTCCATTTTTATTCCTTTAAATTATTTTATTTTTATCTAATTCCTATTAAAGAATTTTGTTGTTGATGTTGTGAAGGAGCTTGTGTATTTGAAGTATCCGGAAGGGCTTCACCATAACTATTTAAATTATTTTCGTCTTCTCTTTCTTTAGCTTCTTTAGCTTCTTTATGAGCAGCTGCTAATTTAGCTGCACCAACTGCTGCTAAACCACCACCGGAGACTGATCCGATTCCAGTACCAATATTACTGTATTTATTTAAATATTGTTGTTCCGCTTCTGGAGTTTTTAATCTTGTTAAGGTATTGTCTGTTTTTTGTATAGCTTTATTAATTCCTTCCATATCATGATTAAGTTTCTCTTTTACTATTGGTAGTTGGTTAGTATTATATTTAACTATATCCTGTGGATCGATATTATCGTTTAATTCGCTTACCGCAGTTGCTTTCTTAATTATATCATCTATTCTTGCTCTATTTTGTAAATTAGCTTCTGATGGATTACTTAGATCATCATTAGAAAATAATCTTGAAAAGAATGAACTCTCTGGAACATTATTAGAACCAATAATATCTTTAACCTCACCACCACTTCTAAAATCTCCGAGAAATTTAGTATTCGAATGTAAAGCATCCTGTAAAGCAGTTTTATTAGCATTATAGTTATCTAAAATTCTCGTAGTTGCTTTGGCACCTTCTATAGTATTTGCTCCAAATTTAGCTTTAACTTCTGCAAGGGCTCTATCTTTTTCAGCTTCTATATCAGCCATAATTTTATCTACACCATCTGTTCTAATTAAATGTTCGTCTATAGTTAATCCCGCTTTTGGATCAAAATTTTCTAAAGATTGTTTAGAAGCTTGCAAATTTTCTAATTGTGACTGTTGTAAAGATTTACTATTTTCAATATCCATTATATCTTTGGTATGAGCAGAATCGCCGTATTGATTACCTAAATCATGTCCAAGATATCCAAGACCAGCTGCTCCAAGAAGACCAGCTGCTCCAATACCAAGATTAGTTTTATTTCTTTCAAAAAATCCTGGTTCTTTTGGTTTACTAAGAAAATCTTCAGAACTTTCTTGGATTAATTTATTAATAGTTTTTAAGTCCGCAAATTTGATTTTCATTTTATTTCCCTTGTTTTTCTTTATTTTCTTTAATTTTTGAATATTTATTAGTAATGATATTTTCTAAATAACTATCGTCTAATTTTTTATTTTTATCTGTTATTTTAGTCATTAAATATTTATTAGTATAACCATAACTGAATCCCATAATATTACTAAAATTATGGGAAGATTTAGTAAAGTCAATAGCATATTTTTTAGAGTACTTTTTATTAGTTAATCTAAGTGGAATAAGTTTTCCATTAATAGATTCCGCAAATACCTGAGTTAAAATAGTTTCAATATTAAACATATCGATATTAGTAACCCCAGATAATTGATTATATATACTAAGCACTAATTCGTAAATATCATCCGAAATATATTTAACTCGATTTTGAAATAATGCTGATAATACATCAATATTGGTATTTTTATTTTTAAAATGTGCTGTAAAAATAGTATCACCAGGCATAAATTTAAAAATCAATTCTTTGGAATTTTTACCATTACTAACATTATGTTTATAAAGATTAACATTATATGGTAATGTAAATTGAATACTATTCAAATCATTGGGAAAAACTATTTCAAAAAAACCATGAATATTTAAAACCAATTCATTATCATTATCTTCGTTTTCAACAATTTCTTCCGAAACGTTTTTATACTCTTCTAAATTAATAATTATTAAGCATTCTTTTTTAGCTTTAATTTCATTTTTTGTAATATCTAAGTACTGGCTTTTATCTTTCATTATTTTCCTTTTATTTATATTCTTAATAAGATCTTATCGAAAGATAAGATCCTATAAAAATATTTTTATATTTTTATACTCTATAAAATTGAGTACCATATAAAGAACTTTCATCTTTATATTCGCGTACTTTATCTGGTAAACCGCGTTTTTCTTTTTGTTTTTCATCCGGGATTCTAGCAGTTAATGGAATTTCATCGTATGCTAAATCAGCTTCGTCTTTTTGAGTAACCGCTTTAACTCTAGCTGCGATAGCCTCTTGAAGTTCTTTAGCTTTAGCTTCTTTAACTTTAGTTTTTTCAGCTTCTGCAGCTTCTAATTCAAGTTTATATTTATTTTGAATTTCTAAAGCTATATTAACAGCTTCTTCGTCGCCAGTTGCTTCGGCTTCTGCCAATTTAGTTTCTGCTTCAGCTGCTTTTTTTGCAGCTTCTTCGGCTTTTTTAAGTGCTTTTGTTTCGACTTCTTCGGCTGCTTTTGCTTCAGCTTCTTCTTTAGCTAATTCCGCTTCGGCTTCAATAGCTTCTTGTTTTTCTTGTTCTGCTAATTCGATAGCAACCTGAGCTTCTTCTACTTCAACATCTTTTTTCTTACGGGCCATATTAATTCCTTATTTTTTTAATATATTTCTTTGTTTTGTTTGTAATTAAATACAGATGAATATTAATTCAAAAACCAAATATAACTTTCCGGCGGCAATTCTTCCAATTCCTGGATTACTTTTTCTCTAAGTTGATTTCCTTCTTGAAGCATTTCATCAGCATTAATATCTATCTGAGCCTGAGGAGTATTAAAATTAGAGAATTTTTTACGAATTCTACCAATCGCTATAAAAACCATAGCTAAAGATAAATCTCTTAAATATGGATAAACATCTGGATCAACCGTACTTGGATCTTTATGAATACAATTTAATTCTACTATAAAATCTAAAACAGAACCATAGTTATTACTACCACGGACCATTTGCAATTTATCCGGAGCAAAGAATTTCCAAGTATCCTGAGATATAAAATCTTTAGACATACTAAATGAATTTTGAGCAATTAACATATCGGTTAAATCTCCAGAAGTTTGTTGTAAGTTATAGTACTGAGTAATATCCATTACGGATGGTTTTCTAATTAATCTATTAACGTTCATAATTTTGTATTTAAAATTTTTAAATTGAAATACTAAAGCCGGATTACGAGAAACAATATTCTCGTATTCATACATTACATAATATCTTATTAATGGAACATATCTACTAAATTCTGGTAAAACATGTTCATTAATAATTTCTATTATTTCTTCATCTGTTAATTCTATATTATTAACCGTACTACCTAAATGTAATTTAATATAAGATAAAAGATTTTCCCAATTACTCCAAGTAATACTAAATGAAGAATCTTCTATATTATTTTCTATATCATCTACGAATGTGTCAAATTGTTCTAAATTGGCACATTCGTCTTCTATTCTATTTATATTATCGACTAATTCTGTTTCAGTTACAGACATATTATTTTCCTTTTAAAATTTTTTTAGCTGTCTTAGCTATTTCTTTTTTAGGTACTTTAATCTCTTTTGGAGGTGGATTTTCTTTTCTAGAAGCTATTTTAATATTATTAACTTTTTTAAATAAATTACTATTATCTGGTCGAGTAATTTTATTTTCTCCAAATCCTAAAAATTCTTCTATTACTTCTGTTTTATCTTCTGGATTATTTATAGAAGATTTAGAAGATTTTTTGGAACCTAATCCTCCAGCTTTTGGATAAGAATCCTTTAACATAGTTCCAAAACCACCCATAGGAGCAATAGGACCACCACCAGAAGAAACCACAGCTCCTTCCATCTCTTGAAAGGCCTGTATATTTTTAGCTGATGTATTTGGATCTAACATACTTAAAACACTTTCATTAAAATAATCTTTTTTAATTCCTGCTCTTTTTAACATATCTTTTAACATTCCAGTCTTCTTTAATTTTATTATACTTTTATATAAATCATCGGAATCTTTTAAAACATTTTTCATTCCAGTTGCTTTTAAAGTCAAACGTTTTTGTAATATATTATGTTTGGATTCTCCAGCATCTAAAGGATAAGCATTTTGTTTTGACAAAGCTTCTTTCTGGAAATCTATTGTACCAGAACCATTTTTATTAATCGCTAGTATTTGCGCTTGTGTTACACCCATAATTATTTCCTTAGATTTTTAATAATATTTAGTTCCAATTATAAATTTCGCGAAATTTAAAAATGCGTTTTGAAAATAATGGAAAAACTATTAATAGTTAACTATTCATGGTATGTGGTACAGATAGTTAACTATTGATAGTTATTTATATAACAACTAACATACTATAGCCAGTTATTTCAAAAAGACAAAAATTTTTAAAAGTTAAAATTTAAGAAATAGTTAATTTTTCAAACATTGATATCACCGGTAAATAGGGGACTTGGTTTTCGATTTTAAGTTTATTTTAAAATCTGTTAGCTAGAGATTTTAAAAATAAATAACTATTAATAGTTAACTATCTGTAGTGCGTGTATCAATAGTTAACTATTGATAGTTATCTTATAATATTCGATATAGATATTATAATAAAAAGATTAAAGGATTTTTATGAATATTTGGGAATTAACCGATTTGGAAGAGCTTCCAGACGATAGAAAAAATACAGTAATTAAAATATATTCCGAGACTGGAAATTATCCAAAATACGGTACTGAAGGTAGTGCGGCTTTCGATATAGAAGCAAAAAAAGAAATTATTTGGAAAACATATCAGGATTATCATGTTGCTACTGTTGATACAGGATTATATACTTCTTTTAGTAGCAAATACGTTTTAAAAATTTATCCTCGCTCTGGTTTAGGTTTTAAATTTCAAATGGGATTAGCAAATACAGTTGGAATTATAGATAGTGATTATAGGGGGGAAATAGTTATAAAATTAGTTGTTCCAAGTACAGTACCAACCGAATTATTACCAAAAGAGGCTGGATCTAGAATTGCTCAAGCTATTTTAGAAGAGATACCAAGAGTTTATTTTAAAACATTAACCAAAGAGGAATTCGAAAATGAAAAAAATACCGAGCGGGGAGAAGGCGGTTTTGGAAGTACGGGAATATAAAAACTCGGGAAAAATTATAGATAAAATAGAAGAAGGTATTATTTCAAAATTAACTTTAGAAAAGTTAAAGGAATTATATGGAGATTATAAATCTAAATATAGTTCCAGATTAAAAATAGATACTGGATTTAAATGCAACGCTAAATGCAAATATTGTTATTATATTTCTAAAGTAAATGACGAATTTATACCAAAAGAAGATATAATTAATCAGATTAATAAAGCATATGAATTTGATTTTAAAAGTATTGAATTCAGTGGTGGTGAAAGCACCATTCATCCAAATTTTTTAGAATGCGTTAGTTATGCTAAATCATTAGGTTTAATAGTTTCTGTAATTACTAATGGTTATTTAGCTCATAAAGAATTATATGATATTCTTAATAGAGGTATAGATGAAATTATGTTTAGTATTCATGGGTTTAGAGAAACTCACGATGATATAGTTAAATTAGATAAAGCGTATGAAACTATATTTAGTAATTTAAGAGTTATAAATAATTATCCAAAACCAGTTAAAGCAAGATTAAATATTATTATAAATAATAAAAGTATTTTCGAATTAGACGATATAATAGAAGATTTTTTAAATCAGCACTCTTTTTATTTAATTAATATTAATCAAATAAATTTATTACCTATTAATGAATGGCAGGATGCTAAAAAAATTGGGGAAAAATCTCAAAAAACAATACATAAAAATATTGATCTAATTACCAATGTTATGGATAAGATTATTGAGGCTAAAATAGATTTAAATATAAGATATTTTGAATATTGTTATCTTCCTGAAAAATATCACTTTTATTTATATAATTATTTAGATCAATATTTTACTAATGATTGGAATCCGTTTTTTATTTATAAGAATGATATTTTAAAAGAAGATGCTAAAAAATTAGTAAAATTTAATATAGATAATATTAAAAAAGATTTATTACAAAAACGAAAAACCCAGTATTATAAAAATTTAAAATGTGTTAAATGTAAATGGAATGTGTTATGCGATGGTTTTAAAAAATAACAAAAATATATTCAAAAATATTTTAAATAAAGGTAAAAAATGATTTCTTTTAATTATAGCAATGCATTTGATAACATTTTTAATTTTAATACCATTTTATTAAGTATCGCTTTGTTTATATTTGGAATATTTATTATTAAGGTTTTAGTATATCTTTTTAATAAATATGATTATTTATTAAAGGGAAAGAAAAGAATAACTGATAGAAATTATATAAGTGAACGGGATCTAGATGAACATGAAGTAAATATTCATTCAAATAAAATGAATAAAAGTAGAAGAAAAACAGATCTAAAAAAGATTGTTAAACCAACGACAGGAGCAAAAATAGCTATGGATTGATTTCCATAGCTATTTTCCTGTCGTTTAATTTCTTTTATTTTTTAATTGGATATAATGTTTGGCTAATTAAAGAAGTTGGTCCTAAACCACCATCTTTTCTAAAATAATTAATTCCCCCCATTAATGTACCAACACCTGCTCCAAGCATAGCTTTATCCTCGATATTATCTACATTTAAAACATTATCTTTTCCCAAAGCTAGGTCAATTCCAGTTCCAATAATTGGATGGAGTATAGCTCCAGCAGCGGTAAGAATAGGTATTCTAGTTAATTTTCTTTCGGTAGTCATTTCTTCTAAAATAATATTTTTATTTATATTAAATAACATATTTATTCTCCAATCGTAAAATTAGTTATTATTTTTTGAGTATCTGGATAATCGGTATAATCTTTAATATCACTTTCTTTAAATTGATATTGGTTTAATAATAAAGTTCCTTTTGCTGCATCATCGGGTGGCATATTCATATGATAACCAAAAATAATATTTTTATCATCTTTTGTTGGAATACCGGAATCTCTTCCATCATGAACCATACGTTTTAAAATTAAATAATCTTCTTTATTATCTAATAAAATAGCTCCACCTTTACCTATTGGTAAAGCTTTTTTTTGTTGAAAACTTAAACACATATAATTACCAGGAATATATAATTTTGGAATAAAACCAACGGCGCAATCGTAAATTGGAAAACCTTCTAATCTATATATACCTTTCCAAGGAATATTCTTAAAAGTTATATCTATATTTAATCTTAAAAATATATTTGGAATACTTAGATATGTTTTCTTTGGTAAAATAACTTTATTACATTTATAATTTTTATAAAGTTTTAAAAAATTAATAGTAATAAAAATAGCGTTTGTACAACTATCGGTTAATACTACATAAGGTGCTCCAGTATATTCCGATAAACGTTTTTCAAATATATCTATAAATATATTATTATTTGTAAAATCTAATTTTTCTAAATAATTATTCATTTGGTAACCTTATTAAACGTTTTGTTACTTCTTTTTTAAATAAATATTTATTCAATAATTCAAAACTTGGAATAATATTATCTGGCAGAATATAAATAAACATAGTTAATAATCGAGTATTAAATTTTAAAAAAACTCCATTTAAGATTTTTTCTTCTTCCATAGTATCTTCCATAATTATTTCTATAAATGGATTGATTATATAAATTTTATTATCGAATTTACCGATTCTTTTTAGTAAAGGAGATACCAATCTAATATTTAAATTATTTAAAGTATCTCGAAAAGTTTTTAATAATGGTATATCCGTTTTTAAATTTATTTCTTGAAATTCTATATTTTCAAATATATATAAAAAATCAGTTTCCCGAATCAAATTAAAATACAAACCAGAGTTTATAAGAATTTCCATTTTTTCAGTTTCTAAGAATTCATTTTTAAGTATTACTATTATATTTTTAGATTTAATCAAAAACATATAATCGAAATTAAATGAATCCTCGTATAATTTTATATCTTTTAATAAAATATCAGAATACTCTTCGATCGTAATTAAATTATTAAAAATCAATTTAATGTTTGTTAATCTTATTTTTAATCTTTCTATATTATCTAAATCTTCTATATTATCTAAATCTTTGGTTGCCATATTAAATATCCTTTAATTTATTCATTCTTTTTTTATATTGAATTTTTTCCTTAACGGCATCGTATTCCGATTTATCATAATACAAATGTTCGTGCCAAAAATAAACTTCTTTTAATTCATCATCGGAAAATTCTTTTATAGATGGATAACCTTCCCCAAGTTGATAATTTTTTAAAGCGGTTACATTTAGTTTTTCTTCATATACTAACTTATCTAAAAAATATTCTTCTATATCATAATCGGTTATTGGTAAATTTTTTCTAGATTCTTTTATTTTTAGATAATTTTCATCTGGGTTTTTTATAAATTCTAAAATCTTATCATAAAAATAATTATAAAAATTAGAATCTTTTCTACTTATTATAAAACCAGTATCGAATACTAAATCAGTTCCAGAATTTCTTTGATTAAATAAACTACTTTTAGTATAAACACCACATTTTATAATATTTTGATTATCGTTTTTTAAATTCATAAATAAAGTACTTGGTAATTCTTTTATTAATTTCATATCTAAATCAATATGAATAAAAATATCTATATCTAAATCAAGATTTTCAAAATGTTTTCCAGTAGCATAAACATTAATAAATCCATTTATATGTTCTTCTGTACTTTTTATATATGTTTCGTCATAAGTTACATTTAATTTTTTTAATTCTTTGATTGTTTCATCGGAAATAGTATTTTTTGTTGGACAATGAGTATATATGGGAATATCTTTTAACCATCCTCCATTTTTTCTCCAATGTTTAAAACATTCAATCGCTTCTTTTTCGTAATCTCTTTGAACTTTAAAATTTCCAAAAACATTATTTTTATTATTTTTATTTTCTATCGTAGTTATTAAAGCTATTTTTGTATTTGTCATAAATTTCCTTTTTAGTTTAATAAATTATAATTTTAATTTTTTCAAACGAATGTTCTTTTTTAATATTATTAAAATTATAATTTTTATTTTTTTCCTCGGTATATATATAACCAGTATTAGTTTTTTCATTTTTTAAAATTATAAAAAATGGCATATTTATTTGATAATTTAGAAAACCAATTTGTTTTAAATCTATTATATATATTTTATGATCTTTTGTTTTAACTAAATTATTTGTAAGTAAACTACTAAATGGATTGAGTTCAATATGTTTATTTTTTAAATCATCGTAAAATTTTTTTAAATAGTAAAAATCTTTTTTAGTAATTAAATATTTAATTATTTTTCCAGACACTTTATGAAAATATAAATTATTATTTTTAAAATGACTAAATTTATATAATTTACTGGTACTTATAAATTCAATTATACTTGGAAAAATATTATTTATTTTATCTTTATAATTTTTATCCACGATATTACAATAATTTGTAATTAAATCATCTTTATAATTATAGGTATCGTAATAAGTAAATACTTTTTTATAAATATCAATATTTATAATTTTATAATTATCCTTGATAATATAATAAAAGAATCTATTATTAAATAATAATATATCTTTTTTAGATATATTATAATTAATTTTAAATTCATTAAGAATATATTTTTTATAAAAAATATTATCTAAATGTTCCTGATATTGTACTATTTCGATTTCTTTAATTTCTTCGTTTTCTAAAAACATTATGAATCTCTTTCTATATCCAAAGTACTACAGTGTATTCCTCCAGCAAATATTTCAGAATGTCTTAATTGAATTGGAATAGCTTCAAAATTATTTTTTTCGAGTATTTTTATAGTTTCGGTAGCATCTTTAGAAACAATAACTTGTTTTGGAGAAATACTTAATACGTTTATATCCATTCCTCGTTCGCTAGCAAATAATTTATCTATATCCGTAACGTTAGTTGGATATTTTCTAATAGTTTCTTTTGGAATTAAATATTTCCAATTTTTAAATTTTTTAGGTAATTTTTCTTTTAAATTTCTATAAGCTGGATTAACCAAAAATACCCCATCCGATAAAATATTAAAAGCTCCATCAAGATGATTATCAATTAATTGATAAAGTGGATAAAAAGTAATGTTTGGAAAATTAGATTTTACCCAAAGAAAACCTAAATAATGATTATAAGTACTAATGTTTACAAAGCATTCTTTATCGTTTATTTTAATAAATTGTGCAGCATCTATAGCCATATCATATGTATCTATAATAGGATTAAGATTTTCAAAATTTCTTGGAGAATCCCAATTATCTAAATCAATTCGAGATTCCGTTAAAAAATTATTTGGAGATTTTATCCACTTAGGGTTAAAACGTTCTGGAGTTTCAAAAAAATTTTTATTTAGTATTGAATATAATTGTAAATTTTCGAAATATCTATTTCTAATAAATACTGGAGTTTCAATAATAGTATTATTATAAATAAAAGTTAAATCCCTCACATTGCTAGCACTTGATCCTTCACTTTTAAAATAAGGAGTTTCTATACGATGCATTTTATCTACTTTAGTTGGTCGAGAAACATCAATTCCTAAATTAATTAAAGTACTTGATAAAGTATCTAAATCTTCTATACGTTCTTGAAGTATTTTATAATTTATAGAATATTCGGTTATTGGTGAATCGTATAACTGTTGGCCTAAATTTTCTTTATAAAAATTTTTCATAGTTATATCAAATAACCGCTTATTAAAATTTAATTCATTTCCAACAATTACCTTTTTAAGTTTTCCATATTGAGTACTTGTATTTATCATTATTTTCCTTTAAATTATATATTCCATGTCTTTTTTTTCTAAAATTTTTCGGGTGCAAATTTCACAAAATTTGCAGGCTTCGTATTCAAAATTTTCTATTTTATTATATGACCAGTTTTTAATATTTATATTATTTAATTTAGCCTGTTCATAAAATAAATAACACGGATTAATATTACCATTTATATCTATAAAAATAGAATTATCCTCTTTAGCTTTACAGGCGATTTTTTTAGTACTTAGTTTAAAATTAGAAACTATTTTATTTATTTTTTGATATTGTATATTCTGTATTGGTTTTAATTTATTTTCTATAATATCTTGATAATTTTTATATAATTTAGAATTCATTTTTAAATAAGTTTTAGTCATATAAATATTAGAAATAAATGAAATCATTTTTTTAAACCGTTCCGAATTTAAATCTTGATAATTATAATCGAATTGTATACATTGCGCATAATCAATTTTATTTTTGGTATTACCAGATTGGAAATATTTAATATTATTTAAAATATTTTTTAGGTTTGTCTTTTTTCTATATAATTCATGTACTTCTTGAGTACTTCCACATATAGTAAAATAAACTTTATCATTTTTATCTAAAAGTTTATTTAAAGATTTCCAGAAATCTGGAGTTCTTGTATCCCCATTGGTACATATTTCTATATTTAAATTTCTATTTTTTAATTCTGTTATTAATTTTAAAAATTTTGGATGTAAAGTAGGTTCCGATACGGCCCCAACCAATCTAATCCATTTTACCGAATTATTTTTTATTATATTATCCAATTGAAGAAGTAATTCCGATATTGGTCTAAATTTAGAATTTAAAATATCTTTATTTAAATAATTTCTGGCACATAATGGACAATCGGCATTACAATAGTTACTTAATTCAAATTCTATATCTTTAATTAACATATGAAATCCAATCCTTGGTATTGTATTAACTTTTCTACACTTTGATCACAAAATTTACATTCGTCAAAACCACAAGAATGTATTTTTTTAAAATTAAAAATCACCTTATTCTTTTCAACTGCTTTTTTAAATTCTTCTAAATTATAGAAATAATTATCCTTACTTTCTGGAAATTCCATTAACATATAACATGGAAAAATAGTTCCAAATTGATCAATATGTAATTTTTTATATCTTATAGCTTTACAATTTAGTTTTTTTGGATTTACTTTTATTTTAAAAAATCGGTCAAATACTTTTTTATATTTTTTTTCTATTTCTTCTTTTGGCCAAATACCTTCCTTTTTAAAATCATTCTTTTTAAAATCTAATAATCTTCTACGGCCTTCTGATTGAACAGTGTACCATTCAGTTACCATATTTTTTATATAATCTAAATTTTTAGAATTTATATCATTAGTATTATATTCAAATTCTATAAATTGTACACAATCATTATTAAAAGAATATTTTTTAAAATACTTTATATTATTTAAAATTTCACCCAACGAACTACCTTTTCTATATTTTGAATGAAGTGCGTTTGTACTCCCACAAATAGTAAAAGTACAAATGTTATTTGGATTACCTTCCGAAAATAATTTTCCCAAATCTTCCCAAAAATTTTTATTCTTTTTATATTCCGAATTTGGAATATTACTACCATTAGTAAATAAATCAATAAATATATTTCTAGAATTAAGATATCCAATTAAATCCAAAAATTCCGGATATCCAGTCGGTTCCGAAATGGCTCCGGCTAACATAATTCTATTTAAATTTGGAAATTGGTCTAATTGCCAAATTATTTCCGAAAGAGGTCTAATATTTTTCTTTAATAAATGCGAAGCGTGTGTGTAATTTCTAGTACATATTGGGCATTGTAAATTACAAATACCGGTTAAATCAATTTCAAATTCCTGGATATCGTGATTCGTTAATATCATTTTTATTTCCTTAATTTATGATTCGATTCCATAGTTTCGCTTTCGCACAAAGTATGTATTTTATAATCGTACATTATATCTAAATTTTTTGGGAAACATTCAAAGCAGAAGGATTTAGAACCTTTTTTAATTTCTTCAAATGAACATTTATTATGTTTAGATAATGAACATGGCCAAATATTTAAATTATTATCAATATACGCAAAATTATTTTTTATAGACTTACAAGTCATATTTTTATAATCTGGATTTTTATCTAATTTATTATAAATGTTTCTTTCTTCTTCTGGTAAACATATACCTTTTTCCAAACTATCGCTTAAATTATATCTTTCTGCGAATGGAATTGACCAAAAAATTTCTTCCGAATTACAATATTTTTTTAAAAAATTTTTATTTTGTAAATAATCTTCAATATTATATTTAAATAAAATCCATATAATAGTAAAATTATTTGGACAGATACTTTTTATTATCTTAGCTCTTCTAAGAGTATCTTCTAAATTACCACCTTTTCTATATTTAGTATGTAATTTATTAGTTGTTCCAAATAAGCTAAAATAAATAGTACTTTTCGTACCAAGAAATTTTTTAGCAAGTATTTTATAATAAGTATCGTTTTTTGTACTAGCATTTATAAATAAATATACTTCTATATCTCGGTTATGTAAATAATCAAGTACTTTAAATAAATCGGGGTATGTTGTTGGTTCCGAATATTCTCCAGCTAAAGTAACGTATTTTAAATTTGGAAATTGATTTAATAATGATATTAATTTATCAGAATCTACGTGAATTTTCTGTTTAAAATCATCCTTAGTATATATCGTATTTCTAGAACATAATGGGCAGTTTAAGTTACAGACATTATTTAATTCTATTTCTACTCTAAGTGTATTTTTATAAATTTCTTCCATAATTATCCTCTATTGTTTTCGGTTAAAGTATTTTCATCTAGATATACGATATCATCGTATCGCGTATTTTTTATTAATTTTTTGTAACTTTCTTTTATCATATATTTTTTATATTTTAATAATTTGGGATATAGTTTTTTATCCAATTTACTCATATTTTTTCCAGTACTATTTGTGGCGGGTATAATATCATAGGTATATTTAAAATCGAAAGTATTTAATTTTTTTAAACCATTATTATCTATAACTAGTAATAATTTTAAAATATTTTTATTATAAAGTTCCAATAATTTTTTATTTAAAGTTATACTATTATCTAAATTTTCAGAACAATGATATAATATTTCATCAAAGTATTTTATTAATTCTGGATATTTATTAAGAAATAAACCATTTGTATTTAAAGAAATATCGCAATTTTTTATTATTAATTGTTTAATTACATATTCTATTTTATATTTTGGTAAAGTTCCAACTTCTCCACCACTTAAAGAAACAGTCGAATTTGGTTCTATAATTTTTAATAATTCTTTTACTTTAGTAAAAGATATATTTTTATTATGAGTATCTACACAGCAGTACGAACAGTTCCAATTACAAGTATATGTTAAATTTATTTCGTAATTTTTTCGCATTTTATTTTTCCATCCGCATTATTTTATTAGTAATATTTATATTAAAATTATTATAATTCATTATAGTATTATTTATTATATCTATAATACTATCTTTTTCAAAATGATAATTTAGAACAATATCCTTTTTATTTATATAAATTTCTTTTTCTTTTACCAATGGTAATCCATATTTACCGTTAAAATTTTTTCCTTTTTTTATTAAAAAATCTTTTTCTATTTTTAGTAAGTCGTTGTCAAAAATATTATATTTATTTAATAATTTTAATAATTTTCTAAAATTTGGATCAGTGCTATATAATAAATTAAAAATTATTTTATTGGGGTACTTTTTATTTAAGAGCTCTGCTTTAGTAATAAATTCTATTAATAATTTTTCATTTATATATTCCTGATGTAAAGTAGCAATTACCTTAATATCTAAAATAGTTAATAATTTATCAAAGTATTTTAAATTTCCAGAAAAGTTAGTAAGGAATATATAATTTAAATTTGGAATATCTTCAAACATATTTTTTATTTCTTTTATACGCGTTAAAGTTTTTATATCCGTACTTAATTCCCCACCTTGGAATATAATATTTATATTAGATATTTTGTTAATTTTTAAAAAATTATTTAATTCTTTTTTAAACTTTTTTAAATTTTTATAAAGAATTTCTTTATTAATTTTTTTATTTGAATGTTGGTTTTGTCCGCAATAAGAACAATTCCAATTACAAGAATCATTTAAAAATATATTTATATCCAAACTATCTAGTTTCATAAATTATCCGTATTGATTTTATAAGTACTTGAAAAATCAATATTATAATTTAATAAATTATTTTTATTGATTCTAAAAACACATGTTGGACATATTAAAGTTGGATTATCGTCATCGATCCAATTATAAAAACATTCGTCAAAAATACTTAAATTATAAAGTACACGATCGGTATTAATATCTTTTATTATATTTGGTTTTTTAGTAATAATTTTATTTTTATAATCATTTATATTTTTAATACCGAAGTTACTTAAATCCCCAATTAATAAATCATTTTCAAATTTATAATTTAATACGTATGGTAACTCATTACAAAATTTTAAAAAATCTTCCTTAAATTTTTCATAAGAATAATTCTCCAATTTTTCGTCTTTAGACATAACATAATAATATTTTAAAAAATATTCTTCACTCATATAAATTTTGCCGTTTATAATCTTTGACCAATAATTAATACCAGCTTTTAAAAAATTATTAAATTCTATATTTTCATATTTTTTTACTAATTTTAAAAATCTTATTTGATCAATTTTCATATTTTTATTTAAATCTTTTAAAATATTTTTTGATTCCTGTTTTTCTAGTTTTTGGGTATTCCGTGCCTTCATTATATTTCCTTTGTAATTTTATTCTGTTTAATTCTAGTATTAAACGTAGATGGTAAATGCGAACAGGGACAGTCTCGATTACAATTAATAAGAGTTTTATCAATTCGAAAATTTATAAAAGAGTATTCTTTCTTTCTACATATATCTACTATTTTATTATTCGAAAATCTATAAAATAAAGCATCGCATAAAAAATATTCTCTAGTTTTTAATTTTTTACCATAATTATAATTTTTAAAAACAGGGTCTATTAAATAATCAGTTTGTAAATTAATAAATTTATTTTTTAATATTTTTCTTTTAATATCTTTTTCTTTTAATAGTTTTTGTAATTTTATTGATTTTGGAGAATCCGAAATTAAATACTTAAAATCGATATTAACATTATAATTTTCTAAGTTTAACTGATTTGCTTTTGTTATTATTTTAAGAAGAGATTCCTTATTCTGATAGTACTCTTCATGTAGAGTACATGTTATAATAAAATGATGTTTATTATATATTTTAGATAATTTTAGAAATTCCTCAAAAAAATCTTTATTTCCCGAAAAATTTGTAATTAAATCCATATCTAAAATAATATCGTATTGTTTTACTTCCTGTAATAAAAATTTAAAATAATTAATATAGTCCATATCTATGCTTAGTTCACCACCAAGTAAAGATAAGGAACAGTATTTAATACCAGATTTATGAAATTCTTTTAATATTTTTTTTATTAATAATTTATAAATTCCAAAAGATAATTTATCATCGTTTTTATGATTTGAATTTTGGTTACAATAAGAACAATTCCAATTGCATTTAGTAGTTAAATTTATACTAAATTCGACGAAGGTTCCAAACTCTCGATTTTCTTTATCTGGTATATTGTAATTCATTAAATTTCCTTATTCTTTATCCGATATAATTGGTAGTTGATTAAATTCGTCCGGCATGTATGAACATGGGCAAATTTTATCACATTTATATAAAGTTTTATCAATTTTAAAATTTCCAAAATTATATTCTTTATTTTTGCATCTATCTATTATTTTATTATTCATTATAGAATAAGTTAATACGTCACATAGCCTTGAATTAATTTTTTTAGAAATATCAATACCACAATTATTTTCTTTCGCTAAACCTTTTTGAATTAAAGGGGTACTTATTATATTTATTTTTTTATTTAATTTGTCAAAATGTTTTTTAAATAAATTAAAACAATTTATAAATTTTGGATTTTTACTTTCTAAAAATTGAATATCTATTATCATATTTTTTATTTTATTTACTTTTTCTATAAATTTTAATATTTTTTCTTCTTGTTGATAATATTCCTCATGTATTGATATATTCATACAGAAATTAATAGTTGGATAATTATTGTTTATATCCATTAGTTCATTAAAAAAATCAAAATTTCCAGAAAAGTTAGTACTAAAAACTATTAATATCGAGTCCGCATTAATATTAAATTTATGTAATAATTCAAAAGTGATTTCAAAATGTTTTAAAAATTCTTTATTTGTACTTAATTCCCCACCCATTAAAGTAATTTCGATATTTGGAATATTTTCTTTTTTAACTTCAGATAAAAATTTATATAATAATAATTTATAAGTTTTTGCCGAAATTAAGTTTGTATCATTATGATCAACATTTTGACAACAATAAGAACATTTCCAATTACAAAAAAAAGTTAATTCGGAAAATAATTCTATTTTGTTAAATAATTTCATTGTATCCCTTTAAATATAATTAAGTACTTCATCTTCTTCGGTAAGAAATACTTTGTCGAAATCTGTATTAATATCATACATTCTCCAATATAATCCAGTATCCCCATAATCTGGCCCACAATATTCTTTAAAATTAAAATCAAATTCTATTTTTTTATTATAATAATAACATTCGGTTATTAATCTTGGACTACAGTCGAATTGTCTAGTAGTTCTAGTGTATAAAAAAGTATCAAATTTATCAAATAATTTTTTTATAGGAGCTTGTAATACGAATGACCCAAAGTTATGATCAGTGCCGGAAACATACAACATATTTTTATCTTCTTTAATAGTTTCTAATTTTCTTAAATTAGAATTAATATAAATTAAAGTTTTATTATTTTTTTTATCTATTTTATTAAGTTTTTTAAATCTTTTAAAGTATATTTTTTTTATATAATGATCCCCAATATTGTCTTTATAAACCCGCATATCATTTAATAAAAATACCTTTTTATTATCAATTATATTTGAATAATTAATACTTGGGTTACAACGAAATAATATTAGTTTTTTAGATATTACCTTAACTTTATTCAAATAATTTTCGTTTAAACCACTAGTAATTATTAAAGTATCTGCTAAAATTATTTTTGTGTTTGGTTTAAAATTAATAAATTTTTTATAATCTTTTGGTAAATCGTATTTATCTTCCCAAGCATCGAATATTACTTGTTTATTTATTTTTTCTTGTATTAATATATTTACCGAATAATTTAAATCGTATAATAATAGAAAATAATCCATCACTTCGAAAGTATGACCACAAATTCTATTTTTTTCAATATTGCTTGGACAATAGGTTAATGTTATTTTATTCATAATTTCTCTTTAATTATTAATTATTAATTATTTGGTTTTTATTAATTTGGACAAATTCTTTTTCCAAAAATGGACATGGACATTCTCTATAACATTCTATAATTTTTGGAATAACTTTAAAATTGATAAAATTAAATTCTTTTTGTCTACATTGATCAATTATTTTTCCATCTGGAAATACAAGATAATATAAAGCATTACAGTATCTACCAATAGTTCTTTTTTTATCTATATAACCAGCTTTTCTAATTAATGTTTTATTTATAATAATTTTTTTATTTAATAGTTTTAATTTATCTAATTCTAATTCAAAATCTGGAATAAAAATATAATTAGAATATAAATAATTTATTATAATATCATTTTTATTATCTATAATATTTATAAATTTTATAATTTTCGAAAGATTTATTTTTGTAAAATACTCTGGATGAATACTTATATCAAATGTAATTGATATTTTATTAAACATATTATTTAATTTTTCAAAAAAATTAAAATTTCCAGAAAAATTAGTTAAAAAATTAACATGAACTTCTATAGAAGAATTTTCAAATACTTTGTTTATTAATTCAAAATAATTTAAAAAATTTATTTGGGTACTTAATTCTCCACCCATTAATGTAATATCCAGCGAAGTTATTTTATTTTTTATAATTTCTTTTTTTAATTTTTTTAATATTAATTCAAAATAATTAATATTAAGAACAATGGGTGAATCTTGATTAAACCCTTGAATACAATAAGAACATTTAAAGTTGCATGATTCGGTAAGGGTAAAATTTATATTTATATGATTAAAAACAAGTTTTGATAGTTTAGATTGCATTATTCTTCCTTTGTATGTTCTTTTAAAAATTCGTAAAAACCAGATTCGTATATATTTGGATAGTCCAAAAATAAAGAATAAATATTCATTAAATAATCAATACTATCTTTAATTTTTTTATTAATTCTTAAATGATTAAAAATAATAATCTTTTTATTATAGAATTTTGATTCTGGTATTAATCTATTTGCTCTATCAAAATCAACCCTAAATAAAATTAAGGTATTGAAATTCTTATGAAAATTGGTAACAGTTTGTCTATGAGTACTTATTAATTTTTTATTTTCTATAAATACTTCGGATTTAAAATTTGATAATTTTTTAAACATTTTAAAATTAATTAACAATGGAAAATTATTAGAAACTAAGGAGAAATATTTATTACCAAAAGGAATAATATTTTTTAAATTGCAGAATTTATCAAAAGATAAATTTAAAGATTCGATAGAATTCGTGTAATTATAAAAGCACTTTTTATAAAATATTTTTTTATTTAATAAATCAAAGGTACTATAATCAAGAATTAAAATATTTTTACTATGAATTCTATCTTTAGTAAAAATAATATTTTTTACTAATAAATCCACGTAATATTTAGAATATTTTTCTATTATTAATTCAATCAGCTTATTTTTTAAATTTTTATTTTTAGAATCAATTATAAAAATAATATCTATTTTCATATTATTTTCTAATAAATAAATATAGTACTCTAAAGCATAAAAAATTATTCCTGAAATTTTTCTAGGATAAATAATTAAACTTAATTCGTTTGAAGTTTTTAACATTTTTAGCCTTATTTAATTTATATTTATATTTATATTTTAAAAATTTAATAAAAAATCTTTAAACGTTTTAGATTTTTTAAAAAGTATTTGTATCTTTTCGGATCTTTTTTTAAAATTATCTTCATTTAAATTTTTCCAACAATAATCATTCAATTTATTTAATTTTTGGAAAAATATATCTTTTCCAAAATAATTTATAACTTCTAAAAAAGCTTTATTGTCATTGGCAACTGAAAATGGATTCATTAACAATATTTTTTTATTTAAGTACAATGCCTCTAATAAGGTATTAGAAACGCAGTCATAATCAACATTATTTATCAAATAAGTTTCTATACTTTTAAAAAAAAGATTTTGATTAGTTTCGTTATCAAACCCAGCTATAGATTTACCAAATATTAAAACATTTTCCTTTTCAATATTGTTTTCTACGATATATTTTAATAAAATATTTTCGTCGTTACATTCTGGACGATTATAAATACCAAATTTATAGAATTTTGATTGATAGTTAACTATTGATAGTTGACTATCAATAGTTATTTCGAAAAAATATCTTGGATAATATAACATATCAAAATATTTACTATAATAAAAACCATTCGAATATATTTTATTTTTATTTTTTAAATATATAAAATTTAGTTTCTCAGAAAATTGATTATCTTTTACTAATTCTATTTTTGATTTGGAATAAGTAAATAATAAATTCGAGTTGAATATTTTATTAGAAGGCATTCTATAAAAATTAATAAATTTATCTTCGTTTGGTTCATTTATTAAAGTATAACCATATCTTCTAAAAATTTTGGCAGGAATGGTATTCGATCCTCTTTTACGGGGACCGAATCTGTTTTCTTGTAATAATGATATATTTTTCATTTTTATAATTTTTATAATGAAGTAGTTTGATTTTCTTCTAAAATTTTATCAAATTCTTCTTCATCCGCATATTCAATTTCTTCTTTTAAATTTATTAAATTCGTATTTAAATTTAAGAATTCGTCTATTTCATCCTGAAGATTAAGATATAACTCTAATTTTTCTATAGCCGTTTCATCATCTAATTCCAATATTTCGATATATCTATCTTCTTTATTTTCTTTAGTAATAAAAATTCCAATAGATGCAAAATAATTGAAAAGATTGATATAATGAATATATTTTAAGAAATTAGTTTTATTAATATTCATAGAAAAATCTTTATCTAATTTATTTAAAAATTCTATTTTTTTTAATTCTAAATCAGAAGGCTCATGAACTTCCGTTTCCGGCGCTTTAATATTCCTAAGATCATTTGGATCAAAAATAAAACTACCTGTTGTAATTTTTTGATTTAAAACGCTAGATTCATTTATATAAACATGATTATATAAATTTAATAATGCTTTATAATGAAATTTAGTATTATTATCTATAGATGCCCATAATGAAAAAATTTCTAAATCTAAACCACCAAATTCAGAAATTTCGGTAATTACGAATTTATTATTTAATTTATTTATTAACGCTATTTGCATATAATTTCCTTTATTAATAATTAGTAACACAATTGCAAGTACAAACAGTATTACATGTACAAATACTATCGCATGCACAGTGTCCATTTGTATTACACAATACAGCAATTTCTTTATATTTTGCCTTTAAAGTTAAAAGACTAGCATTATCGATAAGATTTCCTCTTGAACGATAAGTGACGTTTAAATTTGCTCCAGCAATACTATCAGCCCATAATTTTAAACCATTGTAATCGTTATGATTAACTATATTTCCAGCAGTTATATTACTTGGCATTGCCGCAGGATCTAAAAAATTTCTATTATCTGCTATATCATTCGCCAAAAGATATAAATCTCTAAAATGATGGTCATCAATTACCAAATTATTTGGTGATGTCGGAGCAAATTTATTTTCGATAGTAGTTGAAAAATTTGTACTACATGTTGCCATATAATCTGGGCAGGTGGCGCCCTGATCAACATTTGTACCTGGAGGAGGACTCTTACTAATCAATGCATCGCATCGAGTAGTATAGGCAGGATTTCCAGTTTCGAAGGAAACCGAATTAAATTTACAGGAGGTCATTGTAGTTGATGTGGTACCCATATAATTCCTTTTTAATTTTTATTTATTGATTATTTTATCAAATATATATAAATATTTACTTATATAATTATTGATTTCACAAGCTAAAGTTAGACCATGAGAATACATATCTGTGTATAAATCCATAGAAGTATTAGTATCCATACTTCTATCTGGAGTAATACTAATCATAGGACATTTAACACATGATAATGTTTTACAAGAAGAACAATAACTAAAGTTATCTACTTTTTCACCAACATGTTCTTTTTCTATTATTTTTTTAGTTCTGTGAAAATTTTCAATAAATTCTAAATTTTTAATATTTCCATAATTTAATGATTTTAATTGTTCTTCTGGATACGGAAATTTAGATTTAGAATGTTCTTCGCCAAATTCAACTCTATGACAATATCTAGTATTTCCATCTTGATCTAATCCAAATAATTTCATTCCCGCAGAACACGCAGAATTATTAGCAGAATAACTCATTTCTCTAAACCATCTAGTAAAAGCTTTTTTACCATTTAAAAATCGGTCTAATTCAAATTTTAATAAAAATCTGAAAGTTTTATCTATATCTTCGAATAGTTTTTTCTTACCTGATTCATCTCCATATAATATGCTTTGACGTAATTTATACATTAAAATAGAAGTGGTGTCAAAAGTTGGATAATATGAAAAATTTCCAGGATTATGATTATTCTTATTTATATCTTCTTCAAATGAAACATAATCCATAACAGCTTCAGGAACGTCTTTAATTGCTTCTATTGGTAACGTGGCTTTTAAAGTTACTTTATAATCTTTACCAAGTAATTTATAAATTTCTTTAGTGATACTTTCTTTGGTTCCGGCTTTTTTAGAATCCTTTCTATAATCTTCTTGAATAATTCCACCATCATAAGAAACCTGAATCTTTATTTTTTCTTTTGGAAATTCTGGATGAAAGAATTTAATAGTTCTTTCAGCCGAATAATTATTAGTAATTAAAATAATATATTTTAAATCTAATTCGTCTGATAAAGCCTTTGTTAATTTGTGAGTTATTTTTTGATCGACTATTGTTGGTTCTCCACCCAATATACTAAAAGATAATTTAGAAACTTCTCCACGTTTTTCTAAGTCTTTTTGAAATGCTTTTATTCCATTGACGAACTCTTCAATATCTTTTTCTTTGAGAATTTCTGTAACTTTATCAAGACCTTCATAACAATATGTACATTTGAAATTACAATTTTTATTAATTTGAAATACTATATGGAAAGAATCATCATTATCGTGATTGGTTGGGATATTTGTGTCATCGTGAAAATAATGTTCGTATTTGGCTTTTATATTTTCTTTATGCAATTGTTTTTTATCCAATTCATTATAAAAATATTCATTTAACTCTTCGTATAAAGAATCCAAACCAGATTCTTTTAAAAGATTTTCGTAATGATCTTTGTATTCTATTTTATTTTTAGCCTGATCATATGTTAATTCATATTTATATTGAAAAATATAAATACTAATTTCTTTAATAATTAAACTAAGAACTTTTGGAATTTCACCAAAGTCCGCTTTAACAGCTTGAATAATAACTAGAATATTTTCTAGTACCGTATATAAATTATTATTTAAAGAACTTAAATGTTCTAATAATTCTTTATTTTCAAGACTACTTTTTTTATTATCTAATTTAATTTCCGATATATCCCCATCGTAAAATATATCCAAAATTCCTAAAATATTTAATAGTATTTCTGGTTCTAGATAATTAGAAACAATTTTTAAATCATCCAGAATATTTAATACACTTTTATTTATATTTTGTATTTGTGGAATTTCTTCTATATTTATGGTTTGATTTTCCATTAAATTTCCTTTAAATTCTTTTTTATTAATATATCTATTTAACTTTACATAGAATTTTAAAATTTTCTAAAGAACTTATATTACTATTTTCTAAAGCTACTCCGATTAAATCAGGTGTTCCTTTAAATTGATAAGTACCTTCCGCGATATTTGGATTATTAGTACTTGGGTATAAATACATTCCTTTTTTAATAATCCCTTTGCATTTAACTGGTACTCTACCATTCAATGCGATATTAACGTATTCTTGATTATCTTCGAAAGCGCTATTAAGTACAAATCCTGGACTAGTAGTTACTACCCCACAATAAATATTTCCTTTTGCATTTTCGGTAACTTCGAAATCTTCTGTATCTTTAGATCTATTAAAATATAAAATAGTTCCTGGTTCATAAAGATATTCTTCCTTAATTTCTTTTTTATAGTACTCGGCTAAATCGGCATACTTAGCCGTAGTAGCAGTACCAGTAAAAGTTCCAGCATCTACGGTAACATTTTCAGCGTTGTCGAAAGTTAAAGTATCGCCATCCCAATAAGCAGAACCATCATCGGTGTTTAACGTAATTCTATTACTATGATATAATTCAACTTCTGTGCTTCCCCAACGAATTACGTCTATGCCCGTATATTGTAAAGAACTTCCAAAAAATTTCCAAGTATTATCAGTACCCCAATCTTCCAATGAAAAACCTTCCATAAACTGAATCCGAGTATCTAAATATTTTATATTGTCATCTGCATTAAGTACTCTAGTTCTAGCTTCTTCTGCCACATTACCAATATTTACCATATCTATAAATGCTTGATTAATACCAGAAGCTAATTCCGTGGTTTTTGTAGTAATTGGAGAAATAATATTTGAATTAATTAAGGTTCTAAAATTAACAAACATTTGATTTATAGTATCAGTATAGTTTTCAAATCTTCTTTGAATTTCTAAATCTGTTCTAGCCATTAAATATTCACTAAAACCTTTTGAAGAAATATGATTAGTTAAACCATAATTTTCATTTTCATTAACCATCCAAAACATATTTGCTTTATTTTCTAAATCCGAATTTAAATTAGTATTTAAATAATCTGAAATAGTTTTATAAATAACATTGTACATATCCATTTGAGATTTAACAACTACCTTTATTTTATCATCTGTAAAAACAAAAGTTTCTTTGGTTTCATTAATAGTTTCTTGTAATAATGCATGAATTTCGTTAATTTGAGTTCTATTTAAATTTAATTGACTTCCGATTACAGAAACTTTTCTTTTTAAATTTGAAATATCAAAAGAATATTCATTAATCGTTTCGTCATTTTTAGTAGCTATATCGGATATTTTAGTAGCTAATAATTCGGCTTGAATTTCTAAATTATTTTTAGTAGGCAAATTCTGATATTGATCACCTTCCACGAATCTTGTCCAAATAGAATAAACTAAAGTTTTTCCATTGGTTGCGTCTGTAAAATTTAAAATTAATTCGTGTTTATAAACTCTTCTATTATCTATTAATTCAATATCATCTTGATTTAAAGTATCGAAATCTAAATTAGAGTATTGATTAATACCATTATTATTTAATTTAATTATTATATTATCGGTTCCTGCGCTTGGTATAGAATCGATATCAAAATAAGAAGCGTTAATCCCTAGAATTTCACAATATGTATTATATACTAAATCTATTTTTGATACCAACATATTTGGATATAAATTATGAGTATATAAATTATGTTCGAAATGATTTAGTACATAAGGTGGATTATCTATAATTCTTTGAATTTTAATAGATATATCTTGAGAAATACTAGCATTCGTTTCTAAATTAGTTGCTATTATAGTAAAGTTAAGATACTGTAATTCTTTAGATATATCTTCAGGGTAATCTTTATTAATAGCTTCCTTACCATCTCCAGTCAAATAAACTTTATTTTCCTGAACGGAAAAATAATTATTATAACTTGAATCTACTGAGTAAGAAACCGAATTAACATCGGTTTCTACTTCACATAATAATTGGCCATTTATTAAGGATTCTTCAATTATATCATACGTTTTTATTTCGGTAAATTCCATAAGTTACCCCTATAAAGTTTCTATAATATTAAAAATTATATGTGTACCATCGGTATTGCTAATAGCATATATACTTTCATCGAATACAGTATCCATATTAAAACGAATTGTAGTATTTGGCTGAAGATTTCCGACCCAAAAAACGACTGTATTCGTTTTAATCGTTACTAATGCTTCCGAAGCTCCATCAGTGTTTGAAATAATTATACTGTTAATAAGACCATTGATATTTCCAAAGTTCTTTTCTATACCTGCGTCTAAAACTGCTGTTTTTTTTATCATTTTTTTATCCTTTTAATAATCCGTAAATGTGTTTAAATTCTGAAAACATTCTAAATTTGGATCCGCTAAACCATGATCATTAAATTCATAATCTGTTATAGTAATTGGATCATCTATACCAAATTGTAGTCTTAAATTATTATATTCGATTACCATTCCTTCTAATTCGAGAGTAAGATTTTCTAAAACACTTACAAATGAATTCAAGTTGTTTTCTGTTTTATCTATTAATGATCTATTTGGAATAGTTTGACTTTTTAATTGTAATAAAATATCATTTAATATTTGAATATCGTTATTAATAGCTATTAATAATTTTTGTTTTAATCTAATACGAATAGTTAGATATGTGTAATTATATATTTTTCTTTCGTATTCACTAATATATAAAATGGTGTTGACGCTTTTTTGATAATTTATTCTATCAATTACCTGTTGATCCATATTCACAATATCGTTTTCTAATTTAGTTATTAAAGAATTTTCTGAAATTATTCTTTCGTTTAAATCATTTATATCTAAATCAAGATCATCGATTTGTAAAATTATATTACTGAATTCTCTAAGACTTTCTTGATATAAAGTAAAATTATTATATTTATCATTTATATAATTTCTTTTTTCTTGATCATATACATCTATAACATCTTCGATAATTTCTTTAGCTGTATTATTTTCACTTTCCGTAGCAGATAATGAATCTAAATATTTAAGTACTTCATTTGCTTCTTGAATTAAATATCGAGCAATATAGTAAATTGAGTAAATATCTACTTTTAAATTAGTTTCAAATTTTTTAAAATCTAATTTATCTTCGGTTATATCTATAAAATAATGAATTTTATTTAAATAGTCGCCGATCCCATAAGAACTTGCTATAATTTCGGACATCTTTGGATCTCCAAATAAAACAGTTCCAAGTTGATTAGTATAATACGAAATTGATGCTCCACTATTTCCAGAAATATCCAATAAATTTTTTATTTCCCCAATATCATACGAAACCAAAGCATTATACAATGTTTCCGTGGTCGTTTTTATATTAGTATTAATGGTACTAATATTTTTTAAACTATTATGTAATGTATTTGTATTTGAAATAAAAGCTTCTACTGGATTGTAAGTATCGCTTATAATTTCGTTTGTAGTATTATATGGAGTCATTGGACCAATTAAAGTACCTTGTGATAATGCTCCAACAGAACTTCTAGTGGTGATACTATAATGAGGCGAACTTATAGTTATATTTTGAATGGCTGTTTGAATTCCTTCTGGTGCATCAGTAGCGGTTTTTACTTTTGGTACGGTTATATTAGTACTTCCAACGCTTATTCTATTTATACCTGGTAAAGCAAGACTTTGAAAATCTTGGAAAGTATTTAATGAACTTTCAAAACTTTGAATTATGTATTCTTCTAAAAAGAATAATTGACTCTGATCTTTATCAGTAAAATCTAGTAAAAGTTTATTTAAATATTCGAGCGTAGTATTGATATCAGTAGTACGATATTTGATATATGATTCGAAATCTACCAAATAATTTACTAAGTAATTAATTTTAGTATTTTTAAATACATTTTCTGATTGATATTTATTTAAAACTTTGTATTGATCAACCAAAGTATTTTCTAATGTTAGTGCCGAAATAGGTCCAGTTATTTGACCAATAGTAATACTTGGATTATTATTTAAAGTAGTATTATTATATTTAGTTAAATTATCTTGGTACTCATTTTCTTTTACTTGACTATCCATTACAGCCTGATCTTTCCGAGCAGCTAAATCTTCTTTAAGTAATTGTAATCCCTGAGTAAATAATTTGCGAAATTCTTTAGATTGAATACTATTCCAATAAGCGTAAATGATATTGAAACGATCTTGGAATTGTTCTGGTAATCCAATAAGTTCTAAAAAGTTAGCTGTATCCATTTCACTAGCATATTGAAAATTAACCATCAATTTTTTATTATCTAAAGCATAACCAACCATTACATTACCAGGAGTAAATCGAGAACTTACTTTTCCTGGAACTGGCTGTTGACCATCTTCCCAAGCATAGTTAGTTTCAGAACAGTTATCTAATAAATAATAACTTTTACCAGGTTCCATATTTAATAATATTTTATTGCTATCGTCTATTTCAAAATTATTTTCAAAATCTATAAGTCCACTGGTAACGATAGTATGCGATCCGGATTTTGGAGTATATACATAAATACCCATCGCTTTATCTATTTTTCTATTACATGCTCTTGCCGGTTTATATAAACCATCTAAATCTAAGAATACTACATCTCCGGATTTAGTACTGTATTCGGGAGTGATACTATTTTTATATACTTTTCCAGCATCTATAGTTAATCCTTGATAAGCATTAATTTTAAATAAATCCATAGCACTATCAGAAACTAATTGAAATAATCTAGTATAGTTATCCATAAACATATCATCGAGATTTTGAGGATATGTTATTAATTCATAACCATCCATTTTAAATTGAATAATTCTTAACATTTTCGAAGGATCGTATGAACTAACTGCTACATAATCTATAGTCGCAGGATTATATAAACATTGATTACTATATTGATATTTTATTACTAAATAATAATCAACTTGATTTACTAATTTTGATATTGGTACGTTAAATATAATATCATCTATAAATGCTATAAATTGATCGTCTACAAAACAAGAACCTTTATTAATATAAAATTCTAAAATATTTTCATCATTTGATATTTTTTTCTGTACTGTTGTTTCTAATCCATTAATATACGATGAAACCGTTTCTGTCGCATCAATAGGTTTAAAAGAATTAAATACCTTTGCTACTAATCTTAAATAATCATTTGGTGCTCTGTCACTTGGCTCTAGACCAAGTATTTCGGCATTTTTATAATCATCTAAACCGTTAATTGTAATACTCATAATTATCCTTTATTTTGTTTTTCTTGTTGCGTTTTAATTTGGTAATTTTTAAATAGTTCTATTAATTTCATTTCTAGATTAGCAAATAATTGATAAACTAAATTAATTTCTAAATTAAATATTAAAGTATTTACAACTTTAATATATTCATGTATTTGTGCAACGTCTTTATAAAATTCCTCATCTATATTTGGAAAATTATCTGTAAATATTTCCAATTTACTTTCAAGATCATTTAATTTATCATAAATATTAAAACGAATTACCATCTCTTGGATATTATTTATTTGGTAAGCTCTTTCTTCTTCTGGAGTCGGCTCTTGGGAACCCTGTAACATCTGACCAAGTAATTCCACATCGGCTTGGTTAATTTTTCCAGAATCTAATAACTCTTTTACATCAGCTTCCATATCTTCAGATTGTTGTAAATCTTGGGCTAATTGTTGAAGTTCTTCTTCCGATAATAAAGGTTCTTCTTGACCTTCATCGCCATTTTCTTTATCCCCTCCATCTTCTACTGGAGTATTATTTGAATCAGTATCTTCTGGAGTATCTTCTGGAGGGGTATCATCGTCTGAGTTTACTTCTTGAGTTTTGGCTTCTTCGATTAAAAAATCCCAAGGCGAACGACCATATTGAAAACCATTCTCTTCTAAAATTTCTAAACTTATTTTCTTTTTCATAAGATTCCTTTGATATACTTTGGTAAGGTTATTTAATATTTAGTTCGAAAGTTAAAAGACAGGAAATTCTTAGGCTTATGCCTAAGAATTTATTGAGCTTGTTCTGGAGGTTGGGCTAAGTTTTGCATAATCTGTTCTTTAATTTGTTCTTTAATTTCCGTTTCGCCACCACTTTTTAATTTATTCCACGGTAGATTAGGAGCATAAAGTTTAAATAATTCCTCTGGATCCACTTTCATTCCAGCCTGAGTAAGAGTTCCAACTAGATTACCAATACTACTAATAACCGCTTCGCTATTTTGTAATTGTAAAATAACTGGAGCATTTAAAGTAAATTTCATGTACTGAGTAATATTAAAAGATTTATAATCTTTATTATTGGCCTTAAGTACTTTTTGAAATACAGTATTAATTAAATCATTTAATGCGTCTTCGATATAACCTTGATAAGTAGTAATACTATTAGCGAAAGTAATATTAAGATTTACTAAGGTTTCTCTTTGTTCTATATTCTCTCCAATATTTAAAAATACCGATGGAATACCTGTGGCTGCAATAAGTTCATTTCTAAGATCGCCTAAATCATTAATAGGCAATGCTCTATCATGCATGGGCATAACTTCCATATCAATAAACTTTTGACCATTCTTAGATACTGTAGCAATATCGCGGAAGTCGGTCATAATTTGAGAAATATTTTTCATCGATCCCAAATCATCGTATGAAATATTTTTAGTCTTAAGTTCTTTTTGAACATTTTGAACGATTTGAGAATGGTTTCTTCTTTTACCAACTTCAATATTCCATTTACGAACTACGGAAGCTCTACTTAATCTAGATATAACTGAACTTAAAAGAGCAATTGTATATAGTTTAACTGGAAGAACTATTGGATCAAATACACTTGTTGCATAAGGAGCAAACTTATCAATATTTGTATGAAAGTTAATTAAATTATTTGGTTCGACTAATCTAAATTTTAGTTTAGATCTTTTCTTAATTTTTTCATAAAGAATAACTTTAAGACTGAATGATAATTCTTCTGGTAAATCATCTATAAAATTATTAGAAACTGCTAAATGTTCTTTTAGTTTAAAAATAATTTCTTTACTGAATTTATCAATTACTTCGTCTGTGGTTTTCTTATTAGTAAGAGATTCTTTATTACTAGTATTATCATCATCATTTGCAAATCTTTTATAAAGGTTTACCTCATCCGCTTCAGCGCCTTTATTTAATTCTTCGATTACCAAATATCCAAAATTAATCCCATCTTGTTCCAATTTAATAACAGAAGTAGGTTGAATAAATTTTAAATAAATATTTTTAATAATATCAAAATTTAAATCTTTTATATCGTTAATATCAAATAAGTCTGATTGAAAACCACTTTGTTCCAATTCTCCAACTTGATCCATATATACATCATTAAATAAATTGATATCGTTCTCTTGAATACTTTCTTTAGATTTTAAAAGATTTAGAAATTGTTCGGAAGGAGCTTCTGTATAATTCTCTTGAATTTCTTCTTTTTGAATCACTGGAAGTTCTAGATATCCTAAATTACAATTAGCTGTAACATTTTTATCTTCTCCATAAAAAGTAATATTCTCAGTAATCAATTCCGAACGAGTTTCTGCAATTTTAGAAATACCAGAAAGATCAATTACCTCCATATAAAAGTCGCCGTACTTAAGAGTATTGTGAATAATACTATTCTTTAGTTTATTTTGAATATCAAAATAAACTAGAAAAGTTTTCATAAAATTAGAAATATTCTTTTTAACATTTTTATCTAATTTAATCATTAATTCATTATGGTCATTTTCGATAGTATTTATAAATTGTTTATTTTGAATATTTTTAATAAGAATATTGTCAATATAAACTCTAAGCATTCTATAAGCGATTGGATTAATTTCAGAAATTTCATTATAAAGATCATAAATCTGTTTTCTATTATTACTAATATTACCATTGTTAAATATTTTTAAAATATCATCCGAGTTAGTATTTAGTAAATCATCTAAATCTTTATTCTCTTCGTCTTTCTCGGCCTTATCTGATTTAGTACTGCTCATTCCGGCAAGAACTGGATTAATATTATTTATTTCTATACGTTGAACGTTAGAACTAAATAATTGCATATCAGAACTACCATTAACAACTTCAGAATATATTTTATCAAATTCGTTCGTTATTTGATCTAAATTATCTAAATCATCCAGAACATCTATTGCATTTTGTTCTGGTGTTTGTTGTTCCTGAGGATTCATTTGGTTAGGATCTTGACTAGGATCGGGTATTCCCCAATCATTATATTCATTTGCCATTTATTCTCCTTAATTTTTATTCGTTTCTATTTCGGACATGAAAAACATATTATCTTTTATATCTTCTTCTTTGTTTAAAAACTTAGCGTCGGTTTTATTAAAATAGGTAGCGAATCGTTGATGTATATACATTTCTATTCCACTGGTACTAAATATTGTAACCATTTCTTTTTTCATTTCTGGAGAAAGACTCATATAAAGATCATTAAAGAAAAAGTTCTTTATTTCTAAAAATTTTTCTTTAGAAAATTTTTCTTTTTTTGAATATTCATTTCCAATATATACTGGAAGAATATCCTTATATAAATAATATTCATATTTCTTTTTAATTAAATCATCTAAAAATTCCATAACATATTTTGCTTTGGGAGGTTCTATACTTTTAGGATTTTTTAATTTTAAATCTTTATTTTCCAATTTATCTTGTTCTAATTTACTTTTACGTCTCGTATCAATTACAAATAATAACATACCGATTAAAAAAGCTAATGATCCAATAATTATTGGATATAACCATAAATATTCTTGATTCATTTAAATTTCCTTTTGTTTATTAATAGTATATCTATACCTTAAATGTATAGCTATTAGCAAAACCAGCTACATAGCCATTATCATCATTTGGGTAAGTATCTACCTTCATAAATGATCCTTGTGTAGCAGTATCACCTGGCCCACCATAAGCAATGCCCATTAGACCATCTACTTCGTCGCCTGGAGATTGAACACCCAATCCATTTCTACCATACATACTAGTTAATTTTCCATAACTAACAGAATCTATTACATCTTTAGTAGCATTAGCAATACTATTCATTAAATCCTTTAAATAATTATAAGTACTTTGTATACTTGCTGTTAAACTATTAAAAGCATTCGTTAATGATTTAGCTGTATCAGATGCTTTTACAATGACTGTTTTAATTTCCGTAATGGTAGTATCAAATACTCCTTTTGCCGAACCAGTATATTGAACTGCGAAATCTTGCATTAATGGTACTATAGTTAAACGGACATCCACTAACAATGGTTGTTTAGCGCTATTAAAAACGGTTTCATAAGAACCTCTGGAAATTGTCATGGCTGCAATGGCCCCAATTTTAAAATGAGTAATACCATATGCTCTAACATCCCAAACTAATGGCATTGCATAAGTAACACCGTTTATTGTAATTGGTGAACCTGCAGACATCATAGTTAAAATTGGTAAAGTAATATTTTTATAAATACTTACCGGATCACCACTTGGACTAGCTAATTTTATAAAAATATTTAAAGTACTATTATAAGAAGAACTTTGCCAAGTGTTTGGAGTGGCGAATTGAACACCAAGTACACGACCACTTAATAAAGAAGTTAAACCACTTTTAGTACTGGCAGCTGTAAGAGCATCCAAAGCATTACTATAACCCATATTTTGAAATTTCCCGATTAATGTTTCAGAACCAAGCATATTATTAACGCTTGGTAAAATTTTATTCATTACCATTGAACCAACATTTGGCAAATTACTACCCGAATTATTATCTTGGAAATTATTAGAAATGGTTTCCGTAAAGGTACTATCATTCGCCCCCATAATTCTAATACTTGTGGTTTTTTCCCAAACGCTACAAATTTTTTTAGCGGTAACTACCATAGCTTTTTTATCATCATCTTTTATATCTGGTATACCATCCAAACCTTTTTCAAATTGTTTGATTGAATAATCACTAAGATTTTTTATAACATTTTTATAAATATCAATAATTGTAGTTGCTCCAGAACCAGAAGTGTATTTATAAAAATCACTTATGTTTCCATTCTTTCCAATCATACCTAAGTTAACTGTATAGGTAGCTGGTATTAAATCTATATAAGTAACGTCGCGTAAAAGTATTTTACCGAATGTATTTTTATAATCTAAAATTTGACCATAACCTGGAATTTTTCCAATTATAGCTACATTTTGTTCTGCCATTTTAATTCCTTTTTTATTAATAGTTAACTATCGATAGTTAACTATTAATAGTTTTTGATATATTTTATCTGGTACCGGATGAGGTATTCTTATCTTGTAAAGCGGATAATTTATATTTCGTTGATTCTGCTTGTAAGACCAAAGATTGCAGTAATTGTGATTGTTCGGAAGTATGTTTAGAAATATTTATTAATTCCTCTTTTTGGCCTCGCGCTAATTCTATACTAACGAGATGTAATTCAGCTATTTTTTTAGAATATTCCTTTTGTTCTTTTTCTAATGCTATTTGAGCTTCTTTAAATTTTTTTTCGTCTTTTTGCCTATCTTTATCATCAATTTTACCATCTTTGTTTATATCCATAGCTTGAATAAGTTTTGTTAATTTTACGGATTCTTTTTTATCATCGATTTTAGTTAATCTCTGTGTTAATTCTTCAACAGATCTATTTTTAAAATTTTTATGATTCTTTAACCATTCTCTAGCATCGTGTTTTTGCTGTTCTTTTATTCTATGTTGGTATTGTAATTCTTTAATATTATCTAAACCAAAGCTTTTCTTCATGTCATCCGGAATTAAAGGTTCTATGAATCTAGCAAAATCCGGATGTTTTATAAACATATCTTGGAAAACTTTTTTCCAATTCATCTGTAAACCACTACCAGCTAATAACATTACTGCACCAGCTACTTTCGCATATGGGTTTGGAACGGTAATTAATAAGCTTCCAAGTGAAGACATAACTATACCTGTTTTTTTAGCTCCACTATACTTCTCCCAACCACCATCTAAACCATCACCTTTAAAATATTGAGCGATATTGGAAATAGAAGATGATAGTGTTTTAACGGTTGCTTTTATTTTTGGACCAAGCACATCTTTATTATCGTAAGCTAAATATCCTAAACCTGCGGCAAGCATTAAAGCTCCTCCAGTTTTCTTATGTTTCATACCATAAGATATTATATTTCCAAATATAGTTTTTAATAATTGGCCAGTTTTAAGAGCAGGTTGTACTACAAATAAATTTCCAAGTGCTCCAAGTAAACCACCTTTTGCCCAACCATTAGTCCAATGTTTCTTAAGAGATTTTGGTGTAACATCATCCACTAAATTTGATCCTGGAATATGCTCTTCTTTTTTTTGATTAGCTATAGATTCAAACGCTTCTAGTAATTTTGATTTATACTTTTTATCCTCTTCTGCTTTTTGATTAGTAGCAACTGTATTTTTCTTATCAATTCCAACTGCTGTATTTCTTATATCAGTCTGTTTATAAAGATTTAATAAATTATCTTTTAAAGCATCTAATTCTTCGTCCCGTTTTGTTTCATAATGATTTAAATTCTTAGGATCGTTTTCCATAAGTTTTCTATATTGTTCTGTTATAGATCCACTATCCTGCTCAAATTTATCTTTAATACTTTGTTGTCGGTCAGTTTCAGTTCCAATTTGTTTAGAAAGTACGTCATACACACCATAAGATTTTTTAGAAACTTTTGATTTATCACAATCCCAACATTCAAGTAATTGTTTTAATAATTGATTTCTTTCTTCATCCAGAGATAAATTTTCTAAAAATAAATTTGGAAATTGATAATTTAGAAAATCATCGTTTTCTAAATTTTGAGATTCCGAAAGAGACAATGCATCGATAGTTTTTGGTCCTTCTGCCTCGGCATTTGATTTCTTTCTTTTATTAATTCCTCTTATTCCAGCACTAGCAGAAGATAAAACATTTAATAATGGAATATTTCCGACAACATTTTCGGTTTTATCATATAACTTAGTTAACCAACTTTCATCTTTTTCTAAATCAATGTAAGTTTTAGTTCTGTCAAAAAAACCTTTACCATCGTCGGTTTTTCGTTCGTCTAATTTTAATTTAAGAATTTCTTGTAAAATACTAGCACTAAATGATTGAACAGCTAATTGTTTACCTTCGACATTATCTGATAATTTTAATATTTGTGAGATATCCATTTCCGCAATTTGTATTAAATTGGTAGGTACCCTTAAATCGGTAGCTGTTTGTTCTCTAGCATTTTCCATTATGGTATCTTCGTCCATACCATATAATGCTTTAATATCTTTGGTTGAGGTTGATCCTAATAATCCTCCAGTAAGAATTTTTAACGGATTCAACGCATCGAAAAGGGCATGTGTATCGGTACTAGTTTCTTGAATCCATTTATTAACTCGATCGTTAATATCATTTATTCTGATACCAGTTCTTTCTAAATAATTATTATCTTTAGGATTACTATAAGTATTTAATGTATTTTGATACCCTGGATCATTATTTAATAAATCCCCTAATTCATTATGAGTTCCAAATAGTTCTTCTTTTTTATCTATTTTCTTTAAATCATCCTCATTTAAAATATCATAAATAGCATTTAAGAACAATAAATGTTTATCCATACTTTGATAATAACCAAGAGCTAATGACTCAAATGGGCTTAATTGTCCAGTAATGGTTAATAAATTTACCTGAGCCGCTACTGATTTCATAGTATCGTATTTGGTAACATCCCTATCGGTACTAGCTGGTCTTCCTAAATCACTTACTTTGTAATTATATTTTTTACCGTCTTTTGCTTGAGCAGACGATTTAATACTTTTCATAAGTTTATTTCCACCAGCAGATGCCAACATATAAGTTAACATACCAGTTAAAGAACCACCCATTCCAGTCATATCATGAATACTTCCACCCACTTCATTAAGACCTTTTCCAAGTTCTCCAAAACCAAAATTAGAAGCTATATTACCAATACCTGATATACCACTACCCAAAAGAGCAGCTTGGTGAGTATTACCAACTCCTCCAAAATAATCTGCTCCTGCCATTTGAGAAGCTCCCAAATAAGCTAAGGAACCAGGATTACTTAAAGCATTGGCTCCTTTATTGGCCAAGATCATTGTACTTGGATCCATCGTATTTCCAGTTAAAGCACTATATCCATATCCTAAAGCCATACCTCCCATAACACCACGTTTAATACTTTTTCCGGCATTTAAGGCGCTATCAGCAGCTTGAATATTTGAAACACGATAACCTTTTTTTAAATTGATATTTCTATTTCTTGTATCTTGTATATCTTTTATATTTTGTTTTTGCATACCTCTGTATAAAATTGGTGCAGCTACGGCACCAATTGCAGAACCACCCATAGTTAAATAATCACCCATATTAGTTTTATCGTTTATACCTCCACCAACGATACCACCTAAAGTACCACCGATGGCTGGAGCCATCGTACCAGCTATCGTACCAAGTGGTCCAATGGTTTGCCCAAATTTTTCGTATTTTTTACCTAAATAACTTTTTTCGTGGTCCTCTTCTAAACGTTCTGCTAGAGATTTATTATATTCTTGACTATTTGCACCCATAGAAGATTTCCTTTTTTTAATATATTATCTTTGTTAAGTTATTTATATTAGTTCCTAATTTTAATGACAGGAAAATCCTAGAAGTTTAAACTTCTAGGATAATTTAATTAAAGAGAGAATGTATCAAATTCCCCAACTTCTTCAATTTTTTCACTGTATTCAAGATTAACCATTCCAATAGCCGAAATAGTTTTTACCCAAACATCATCACCATTTTGATAAAATTCTATATAGAATTCATCTGGTTTAGTAAAAGCAAATGGATTAAAGATTTTATAAACTTTAGTTTCAGTGCCTTCTGGAACTACTGCAAACTCTTGTTTAAAGATATCATCAGAAGTACTGATACTTACAATATTGAAATCATTATCTAATTCGAATTTAAGATAATCTGATTCAACTGCTTTACTAGCATTTTGAATAGTTTCGACTAAATCAATTTCAAGTTCTCTTCTTAATTTTAATTCTCCAAGTTCTGGAGCTGTAATTTGAAAATTATTTTGATTCTCTGCTTGTGGTAAAGTAATACTAGTACTTGGGTTATCATTTACTAATGAAGTAATTAAATATCTAGAATTATTATTATCTTTAATAAACATTACCTCATCTCCACCTTTAATAAGGCCAAGTAATTTAGTATTTTTAACTGGATCAATAATATCTAAATCATGATTATCAAAAAAGATACTAAGATCTGCATAGATATAACCAGCATTCTTTACAAGATTAAGATTACCTTCTCTAATATGGATAATATCTTGAGAAGTAGTTCCAGCACTTAAAAATGAAAGAATTTTAATAAGGCCACCATAAAGAGCACTTTGAATTTTACCAATTTGATAAACTTCGTTTGATTCTGGAGAGCCTTGTCTTGTTGGAGCAACTGTTGTTTGAACTGCTGTTTCCGCTTTAAAATCGTTTAAAGAAGCTTGAGCTGGTTCCACTACAGTTCCAGCGTCTCCTGGAGTTACTCCAGTAGATATTGTATTGATATCCAATTCTAAATTTTCCATTATACTTCCTCCTCTAATCCTGGTAAAGGTGGGTTCTTTTCTTTAGAAGCTTCCTTTTTCATTCCATCGAGAACTTGTTCTTTATATTCATGATACTTAGCTGCAATTTCTGGAGTAAGATCTTTTTCTTCAAGTACACCAAGAATATGTTTTTTAGAAATAATTCTTTCATCTTGGACCGTTCCAGTATAAATTGCTAAATAAGGCATCATCCCAAGTCCACCAGACATTGGATCTAACATAAGACTCATTGGATACTCAATTGTAATTGTGTCATCCGACGTATTTGAAATCAACCCGATAATATTCTCTGAATTTACTAGTTGTAAAATTGCTAACGTTTGCATGTGTTTCCTTTAAATTTTTATATTCCAATATATCTATATATCTTGGTATCGACCAAAAGATATATACTTTACGTATTGATAAGTACAGTATTTCCTTCGGCTTCCGAAAAACTAATTATTGGTAAAGATACTTTTTTACCTTTCATTTCTGGAAGATATTTATTTACTATTTCGGATGATTTAATACTATAGAATTCTATAAAAAAATCGACGAAGGATTTATAAGTACTTGCACCACCATGACTTTTAATAAAAGTATTTAAATCATCTAACGTAATATTTGGATTAATTTTAATAAAATTTGGCGTACTCATAATAACTAAATTATTAATTTCCGAGTCTGTATTTACCAATGGCCCAAGAGAGATTTTTTTAATCTCTTCTAAAAAACCATTTACCAATTTTTCTTTTTGTGTCATCTTATTTCCTTTTATTATTCTCTACCATTTTCTACCACGAACTAAAAGTATCATTTAACGCTTCCGTTTGAGGAGAAGCTGCTGGAATACTCGTACTTTGAACTGGTTGAGCGTTTTGAGAGGGCTGTCTCATTATTGGACCTTGAGGAGGAACCAATGATTCGGCTTCCTGCAATTCTTCTCTAATTTCTTCTGGGGCTTTTACTTTAAAAAATGAACCATATAATGGATCATTTTTAAGATTTTTAATACTAAGAATTACAAAAGCATTTCTTAACTCCGGCGAAATACTTTCTATAATTTCTTTAACTTCTCCATCCGCTTCTAAAGTATATTTAGCTCCAGAAACATTTGGAATAGAAGTTCTATATTTATCCTCTGGTTGTTCATAAGCGGTTGCTGGTTGAACTGATTGTTGAGGTTTTTTAACTGGGTTTTCATATGCGTGTTGTATCATACTTTTTCCTTAATTTAAGTTTATTATTTAACTGATTTAGTTAGCATTAAGCTAACATAAACCCTCTAATGTTCGAATAAAGTCTTTCTGGTTCTACGAAATCTACATTCGGAGGAAATGTTGTTCCATAAAGTAGATTAGCTCCACCTCCAGCAAATATTACTTTTTCGGAAGTACTTAGTAATTTTCTTTCACGTACTAAAATACTATTTTTTAGTTTTTTAAGAAAGTTATTTTTTAATTCAAAAATAATAGCTTTTACTTTTTCTTGATCTACTCCATTATAAATAAACTTATTTTTTAAGAATATTTGTAAAGCTTCTGCATCTGAGAAAGACATACCGTATTCATTTTCTAAGAAATCGGAGAATGATTTAATAATAGAACTTACACCATGACCTGGAAAACTTCTAGAGTTATTTCTTTGAGGAACCCCATTATCAAAATAAAGAACATTAATAGTATTATATCCAATATCTAAAAGCATCGCCGTATCCGGATGTGGAAGCTGTTTAGTACTAATATAATCAATATATGCCCCAGCACCCTGTGGAATAATTTTAATATTATTAAATTTAAAAGTTCTACCATCTACTTCAAATTCAGATAATCTTTTAATATAATCATCCTTGTTTTTCCAATCTGCTAATGATAATCCTATGCGTAATTCGATATGTGTTTGATCTTCTTGATTAAAATTAATAGCTTTTAATTTAAAAAGAATACTGAAAAGAATAAGTGGATCATATTTATATTTAAAATTATAATCGAGTGTACTAAACGATTCCTGAACATTTTCTCCAACTAAAAGATCTTCGTTTTCAAAAATAAATGATGAATTTGTACCATAACTTAAACCAGTATCAATATTAAAATTAATAGCTGTTGGTTCGGTGCTTAGTTTTCCAAGAAAACTTATTTTACTAGAACTATACCCAAGATCTACACCAACCGGCGTAATGACTTTTGGATCAATACTCATTACATAATCTTTGTATTTATCGTAATTTATTTTTCTTGCTGGTTGAGCAGGACTTGTTTGTTTTTGTACTTCAACTGGTTCGCCAGTTGGTTGAGTAGCCGTTTTAGCCATTTTGTCTCCTTTAAAATGCTTTTAAATATCGATAATATCTAAAAGGTAATTGTGGTAAAATATATAATAAATTAAAATATTTATTTTTAGAATAAACTCCAGTCATATAACTTATCGAGGTAATAATAAACCATTTTATATCATTGTATCTATCTTTTATTGACATTTTTCCAAATACCTTCTCTTTTTTAATCTTTTAGGAATTTTATTTAGATTTCTAAATATATCTATATCTACTATATGAAAGTTTTCTCGATATATATATAAAAATGATCTAAATTCATCCAAAGTAAAATAATCTTCTTTCTGACTATATTTAAAAAGTAATTTTAAAATCTTTTGTAATTTATCTATATGTTTAATATCATTTTGATAAATAAAAGAAACCATTGGATAATTTTTAGCACTATCTAACATATCTAATGCCACATCTAAAAAATATTTTAATCTTTCTAAAGATATACATTCTTGATTAAGATATAAAGATCTATTAATAAACCGAAGATATTGTTTATATAAATCCTCTTCACGTTTTTTTAATTCTTTTTCTGTTATTCCTTTAGTTGGTAAATTATGTTTATTGCATCCTTGATAAGGATCCACGTATTTAATTAATAAATCCCTTTCTTCTTCGGTTATAATTTTAAAAGTCATATAAATATATAAATCTTTAGTAAATTTATAGATATCCAATTTTAATTTTTCTTTTTTATTCATTAATGAATCATTAAAATAAAAATCCTTTATTATTTTCAAATTGTTTATTTTATAGTAAATATAATTTTTTAAATAATATATATAATTAATCATTTTTTAAATTTTCCTAAAATTAATTTTATTTTATTAATTAAATTTTTAAATAATAAACCTACATAACCAATTCTCATTATTTCCAAATCTTTTTCCGTAAAACCAGCACTCCGATATTCATAATCTTCTGGGGAGTATTTTTTAATATTTTCTATCATTTAAAATCCTTTATATTCAAATTCCGATTCGTCGAATTCACTCATAATATTATTCTTTAAAATCATACTAGCGTTTGGTTGATATTTTAGAAAGGTGCTAGTAAAAAAGAACTGTACTAATGGAAATCGTTTATTTTCAGCGACCCTTACAATACGCCCAATACTTTGTAAAACAGTAACCTTTCCAATGATTGGACTACCAAAAATAATATGACTGAGATCTTCTTTATCGAACCCAGCACTTAATAAACCATAGTTAGATACAAGAACCTTACTAGATTTAATCTTTTGTTCATAAATTTCTAACGCGTGTTCTAAATTTTGATTTTGTTCTTCTTTTGAAGCTATAGAACGGGTTTTATATAATTCATTTGCTTCTTTTCTTTTAATTTCTTTATCTTTTACTCGTTGATTTAATATTTCTTTATATATTTTAAGTTCCGCTCTAAGTTCTCTATTTTTAGCTTTAGCTAAATTCTGAGAATCTATTTTAGAGTTTCCAATAAGTTTTAAAGGTTTTTCATCTTCTGGTAAATTTGCGTATTCTTCTTCGGTGAATTGATTTATATAATGTTCAATAAATTTATCAATCATTTTAATAGTAGTAAAAAGAATAACCGACACATGACCAAGACTTCTTTGATACTTAGTCCATTTAGCTAGATAATCAAAATAAAAATCTCTATTATAAAGAAACATATTATAAAAAGTTAGAAATTTAATATAATCATTTTTTGCAGCCCACCCAAGAGTTTGTATCTCTTTTTTAGAAAATTCTAAAGGAGTATTTTCATCCGAATTAAGATTAAATATTTCAATTTTTGGATGATAATTTTTATGATTAGATTCAAATATTACATCCCCAATACTATTTTGTAAAAGAAAATCGGATATTCCTCTTCTATATGGCGTGGCAGTAAGACCAATAATATTATTAGTTTTAAAAATACTTGATACTTTTCCATACCCTTGTGCTCCGGAACCGTGGCATTCATCGAAAACGAATAAATCGATTTCTTGATAAATTTTATATAAATCATTATATGGAATTCTTTTTAATTGTGATAATAGACTTTGAACCTTTGCTATAATAACTTTAGAATTTTTAATACCGTTTATAATAGTCTCTGGATCAGAACCCTCTAATAAATATATATCTTCTTTTTTAAGATCCGAGAATTGTAAAAAAGCTTCTTCCCATTGGCGAGTTAATATATCCTTTGGAACAATTATAATAGGTTTCTGAAAATTTAATAAATTTATTAAATGAACAGTTAAAACAGTTTTACCAAATCCAGGAGTAGCTTTTATAATACCGTTGAATAATTCATTTTTATCATAACGGAGTTTTTCTAGTATTTTGAAAGCTGGTATCTGTTCTTCTCTTGGGATAATTTTAGATTTATAAATTCTTGGTTTTTGATTAATAACTTCTTTATCATAATCTTTAAGTTCTTTTTGAAATTGTTTTAATTTGGGTTCTAAATCTAAATAAGCATTTAAATCTTTTAATTTTTCAATATTTCTAATCCAGAAGAATTTTGGTACTAGTACCCAATCAGGAACGATTACTTCAAATTCTTCGATCTTTTGCATATCCAAGTACTTAAGATTTTTATCATAACAGTTCACTAATAAATTAACTTCATCTGAATTAAAATTTTGAATACCTCTTGATATATCAGCTCTGTTTAAAATATCCAACCATACCTGATACGGAATAAAATTTTGATATGATATTTCAGATACTTCTGATATTTCAGTTTCTTGATTATCCATATATTCTCCTTTTAATTTTAGAATGTTCTTTAGTGATATGTCTTATTATATCTATATAATCTTTATGTAGATACTTAGATAACTATTCGTGGTACGTGGTACAGATAGTTAACTATTAATAGTTATTCGTTTTTAAAATATCCTAGCTAACAGATTTTAAAATAAACTTAAATCTGAAATTACTCCTCCCTATTTTCCGGTACTATCAGTGTTTGAAAAATTAGTAAAAACTTAAAATCTGGTTTCTAAAATTTTTTAAAAACTAAATAACTGGCTGTCTATAGATAGTTGACACTATGAATAGTTAACTACTGATAAAAACTCATGTTAAAATACTTTAAAATAAGTTAAATATTATATAGATATCTTATAATCGGTAAAGAGTTGAATCATTCGAAAGGATGGTTTATTTTTATGGTGTTGATCGCAAAAGGTTATCATAAACCTACAAATGAGAAAAGGAGTAAATTATGAAAGAGTTAAATACAGAAACGGTAACTACAAACGAAACCGTATGGGATTATGAGGCACGGATATGTTTGCTTTGTGGGACCGAGTTCCAAGTTGGAATACCCTCTACGTCAGGGGAGGAGATAATAGTGTCCCCATGTTCTTGTTGTGAATGCGCAGAAGAGGATATCGAGGATATCGAGGATATCGAGGATATCGAGGATATCGAGGATATCGAGGATATCGAGGATGATAAAATAGAAGATGCGTGTGAGGAGTAAATTATGAAAGAGTTTCCAATATGGGTAAAAAGTTATAATGCGTTTAATATAGAGGGTAGAGGAGAAATTATCCTTGAATTTAATCCTCAAGTAGACGAGGATGCTCAAACTTGGTCATGTTTTGATATGTATGAAAGTTTAGGCTTTGATATGTATGAGGAAGATGAAGATGGTACTGAGATAAATGTTTTAGTAAAAGTCGGAGAATATTCGGATGACGATGTTTCATGTGATATTTTTTATGTAATTACTGGAGAATGGTATGAATATAATGAGGTACTTCAACCTAAGAAAGGTATTAAAGAAGTACATTCTATCGTAATGAAAGAACGTCCTTATGCATTTGAAGGAGTATCTGGAATACCATTATTTATTAATACAAGTGATAATACCAATATTAATAAATTTGGTATTATGGAACCAGGAGTTAGAGCTGCTAAAAATGGATGGACTAAAACTATCGATTTAAGTAAATCTAATCCAGAAGTAGAGTTATTTATATTACGTAGTCTATATAAAAAATTTTAAGCTGAAGAGCTATAATACTTTGCCGAGCTGGGCGTTAAACGGAGCATTTTTTTAGTTGCTCGAGAAAGAGCTTATAATATGTTAATAGCCTTATTTCTTGAAGGAGATAAAAATGAGAGTAGAAAGAGAAGAGTCGTTTGTAGAAATGTTTTGTAAGGGAATTGATGAGAGAATCGATGAACCGGAAATACAAAAGTGTTTAAATACTGTAGTTATTAGTTCTGGTAGAGCTGGTCATTGTATGGATGCTTTAGCAAGAATAATCGAACTTGCTAAAGTTAGTGGTCGAGTTTTAGCTTTTACAAAAATGTACGACGACGTATATCTAGATCGCTTTGCTAATTATGATAAGGGAGTTTCTCCTAATCGTAATTCGGGCAGATTCCATCAGTTCACTCTAAAGAGTAATTACACTTTGGAGGAGTTAACTTCAATTTTAGATGGTGTTAATTTTCCAGAATATAGTTACTATTCGGATTTAACTATAACTGATATTAGTCTTTAGTTTTAGAAGCTCTTCGGAGCTTCTTTTATTTTATAAGTAAATTTAAAAAGGATAATAAAATGCAATTAATCGAAAAAGATTATAATACCTTTGGTAAAGAAGAGAAATTAGTCGTGGTGCTTTTTTCTCTTCTTGGAATTCTAGGTTTAGATAATTACGTTCATGAAATTCCTAAAAATGTAATTATCTTTTTGAGTGTTATAACTATGTTTTCTTTATACGATTTAAGTAAATTAGATCATTTTAAAAAAATGGGGTTAATTGCGCTAAGTGCTAGTACTTCTTTAGGTTTTGCTGTGGTTTGGGTTATTGGGGAAATTATCAATAACGAAATCCAAGATTACAAAAAACATAAAGAAGCATTAGAGTATCAAGAACACTTAGAATCTTTAGCTAAAGTTCTTCCTTATAATGGGTATATTTTTAGATTAACTTCGGATGGAAAAATACGGAGTTATAAAAAAGATAATCCTAAATATAAGGGAGAGGATAATAAAGATTATAAATTAAGAATTTCTTTAGCTAAGAAAGAAGCTAAAGAAATATTTAAAATAAAGTAAGGATGGTAAATGAGACAATCAATACATAAAGAATTTTTAAAGAACCGACATAGAAATGAGTATTTTCATTATGAAATTAAAGATGGTAAAAGAGTTGGTAGAAGTGCAAATATATTAGGAATACTTAGAAGTACTGGAAAACTACCAACTATTTTAAGAGGATGTATTCAGACCAGACATTCAGATTTTGATTTTAAACATACTTCTAGAAAATATAAAAAAAATAATTTTGTTATTAAAGCGAGAAATCCTTTAAATAAAAGAATTTCTTTAAAAGAAATGAAAAATCTTATGAAGAATTTTGAATTTTAAAATAAAGTAATATTAATGAAATTGTTTTACAAAGAGTACGTTATTTACTTTAAAATAAGTTACTTATTATATAGATATCTTATAAACAGTAAAGATAGAAAGAACATGAGTTCATAATATTTTTATTGTTTATGAATCAATATCCTTTATTAAATTTATAGAATTATTTCTCTATGGATTTGGTAAGAGATATTTATTATATCTCTAAGGTACTCGAGAATTTTGGTCTACCATAGTATTAACAGTTATTATCAACATCGTTGTTTTAATTAACTTATGGAATAACACTTGGTGGAAAATCCAACGGTTACGACAAAAGTTATTAAAATGGTTATGGTAGTTGCTAGTATATTATTTGCTCCAAGCCTTGTTGCTTGGGCTGGGTATACTTGGTATTTGAGAAGACGTCCTCAAAGATAGTCTTAGCGGTGGGAACCGCTATATAAATATCTGCTACCTCTTGGCCTCCTGACGGGGAGGCCTTTTTAAACCTTAATAAAAGCTAACCTAATGTTCGAGTCATCTAGATGATGTGACTCTCAGATAAAAGAACGGTTAGCTTTTATTAGGGTTTTCGTTTAACCCAAGTTGCTAGAAATAGCGTTTAGTATAACTCTAATACTGAGTTAATTAATACCTCCGATAATGGAGAAGAAAGGTTATTATGGAAATTTTAATTAATAGTAAAGAAGAGATGAATGATTGTAAAGCGTTCATTGAGCAATCGTTAGTTGCTGGTTATACAGTTAATATAGAATTCTTATGTAAGAATTCTGAACAATTGGCTGAGAAGTACGATTATCTAATCGATTTAGGTGATTGTATACTTGGTTATTAAAATAGTAAGTAAAGCTTCTCGTCAGTGATGACGTTAAACATCTTTTTTCGTGTTAAAAAAATAAAAATAAAAAAGGATAAGTTATGAAAAAGTTTACACAGTTAATGATTGGTTTAGGTATATTAGGTGCTCTTATGAGTTTTAGTGGATGTAGTTCTAAAGATAATATGGTGACTCCTCGTCATTATAGTATTGGCGTGCAAGGAGAACAGCACGCTACGAACTTTGGTGGTATTAGAAAACTATGTACAGATGGTGTTATGTACATAGTTAGTTACAATGGGATGACGCCAGCAATTGATCGTAAAAATGGTCAATTTATTAGTTGTAGTGTTGATGAGTACGGCCGTGTTATAGCGCTTGGAACATTTGGAAAATAAAAAGGATACTTAATGAGTAAAATCAAAAGAGAAACCTTAGTGACCTTTAATGGGGCGGATGACAAAGAATATTCGTTCACATATGATGAAAATGAAGAAAAATCCTTCGCGATAGCCTTTAATAAAATTATGGAATTTCCAGATTCGGTAATTGGTCATTTAGATATAAATGATTTTTATGATTTAATTGGGGTATGCGAAAACGATAGAAGCGATATGTTAACAGCATTAATTCAAAAACAAGCTAATGAATTAAATGAATTAAAAAAGGATAATTAATGAGAGATTATTATGATGAATTGAATATATATGGAGAGGGAGATGATATTGATTATCTCGACTGTATGGAATTAAATTGGTTAAATGAAGAAATGTGTTTCAATGAAGAAAAATTTATTACTAATTTTAGTAATACTGATTTAGATACTTATGAAAAATCTATTGTGAAATTTAAAGAAAGTGGTTCTTTATCAGATACCAATAAAAAAATAGTTTTGTCTATTAAAGGTAAAGCTTTTTGTAACGATGGTACCAAATTAGAAGATCATTCCTCTTTGTGGATGGATTCTCCTTATGCAGGATTAAGTAATTTTTGGAAAATTTTTAAAAAAGTACAGCTAGAAGAAAGATTAAAAAATTTGGAACAAACACCCGAATCTATTAAATCCGTTAATTATTCAGATGAAAAAAAAGAAAGTTATGCTTAGAGCTTAAAAAGAAAGCCGATATTTTAGCAATTTCTTATTTATAAGGAAACTTATTATGATTTGTTGATGTTGTGGAATGGATAAAATAAATTTAAAAGGATCGATCATGAAAAATATTTTAGTTATGTCAAATAAACCAAAATACGTGGCCGAAGATGTTTATAGATACGGTGTTAAAACATCCGGTAAACATCTTTCGAAAAGAAAAATTAAAGAATATTTATTGGAACAATTTCCGGTAAATATGAGAAAATCTAAAATAAATGAAGAAGAAGCCAGAACGATGTATAAAAAGGCTTGTTCTAATTTTATCGAAGATTAAAATTTAAATTTAAAAAGGATAAAAGATGTTAAAAATGAAATATGTGATTAAAAACTTAGTAGAGAATCTATTACCTCAAAAGGCCGAAGGAACAACTTCTGGTAAAACATTAATAGTAAATCTCGAATATAGTTTTTCAGAATGGTTTGAAAAACCATTATCAAAAGATGAGTTAAAACAACTCAAAAAAGATTTTCCAAATTTAGAAATATCTAAGGAACGAATCGAAGCAAAAATATATGCAAATTTTATGTTTATTAATCGTGGTGGTTATTATTCATGTTTTTTTAATGGTACGCATCATATGCCACAATGGTGCATTGAAAAAACAGTTTGGAAATTTACTACAAATCATGATAGCTGTTGGAGAGAAAACGCATTCTCCGATGCTAAGCAAATTCTTGGTAAAATCCAAAGAGATATATCAAATATTTCAAAAACTTATAAAGTAGAACATGTAGATATACCAAAACACGTTATTCCGAATTTTAGCCATATTCGTAATTCGGAATTATTTGAATTTGCGGAATGCGAAACATGCGAAAATCATGATCACGATAAACACGAATTCGTAAAAACCAAAGTTGGTTATTTTCTCAAAGCGTTACCAAATTACCAAAACACTTAAGGATTTAGTTATGAAAAAGTTTCTAAAAATTTAAGTTGTGATTTAGGTTTCCATTTTGGAAAATGGGAGAAAATAAATGAACAAAGTGGTAGATTATTTGATTTAAGTAATCATTCAAATACTATTGGACGAAGAAAAATTACTACGTATACACGAGAGTGTACCAACTGTGGTATTCAAAAAGAAAAAGTAATCCAAGACGATACTTTTTATTAATTTTATTAAAAGGAGTTAAAATGAAGAAGGTTGATTTTACTATTAAAATCGAAGAAAAGGAATACTCTAAAGAAGAACTTATAAAAGAAGTTCTTCTAGAGTTAGAAAAACTTCCAGATGGTAAATATGAATATCGTCCTATCGATCCGGATAATTTTCATACGAAATTTAGTTTTCAAATAACGAAGGATAAATAATGACTACCGTAATGGCATTATATTTAAATACCAAATATAATTGTAAATACGAGGGAGTCTTTGGTATAACAATGTTCGTAGATATAGTAATGTGGCAAAGTTTAGCAACAATTTTTGGAGGTTAAAATGAAAAAAATAAAAAATAAAATATCTAATCTTGGATTAGATATTTTAATTGGATTGAGTATTACTTATTTATATTTTTTAAATTTTTTAAAAAAAATTAAAAATAGAAAAGCTATTAAAAAATCCAAAAAAATTATTTAATAATTTAAATAAAAATGGAATGGGTATTTATGAAATTAAATATCTTATGGAACATGGAAAAAAGTTTCCATGTAATTATCAATCGAATTAAATATAAAAAGGAAAAAGGATGATTGAATTTACGGAATCCGAATTAATAGTAATTATTGCAATTACTATTATTTATACTATACTTGGAGTTAGATTTACTGATAGACATGTTATACCAGTTGGTTTATGGGAACATTTTCAACAGATTGTAGTTATTTTAATATGGCCATTCGTTGCAATAATTCTAAGTTTTTATTAAAATTAAGATGAATAAAAAAATGATCATGTTAAATTTTAAAAAAAATATTCAAAACTTTTGGCTGGTATTTGATACTATTGTGGAAATACTTATGATACGTAGTTTACCATTACTTATTTTAGGTATGATACTTTTTATTAAAAGGAGAAAATATGCAAATTCAAACGCATAACGAAAATCCCAATTTTACAATTATTCTGCCTGGTCCATGTCAGGCCAGATGTGAATTTTGTCAATGGGAAGAAGATAAAGAAAATGACGCTTTTATGGTTGGCTTATGGTACGCTTTAGAAAATTTACCAGAAAATTTTACCCAAATTAGTCTTTCAGGTGGAGAACCATTACTAAGTCCATACTTTAGCAAAGCTTTAGATTTAATTAAAAGATATCCAAAATTTAATAAAATTGTTTTAACAACCAATGGTATTAATTTAAAATCTTTTATTATTGAAAAAAAATTAATTGGCATTAATCATGTGAATATTTCTAGACATAGTATAGACGATTTAGAAAATGTCGAGGTGTTTAAAAGTACAGATGTTCCATCAAAAAGAGATTTAAGCGAAATTTCTAAAGTGTTAACAGTATTTGGAGAATCCTTTGATTTAAATTTTAACTGTGTATTCGTTCCAGAAGTTCAACATGATGTTATAAACTGGTTAAAATTTTTAAAAGAAACTGGTATAAAATCAGTAACATTTAGAAATCAATATGATAATTTTGAGAAGTCTCAGTTACAATTAGATATGGAAACAACGGCTATTGAGCCAGAAATAACTTCCGAATGCCCAGTTTGTAAAACAGAGATTTATCGAATTCAAGATCAATCTTTTAAATTTCATATGAGTGCTAACGAACCTACGGATAATGGGGAACTGACCTTAAATTTTGGAAAAGAAGAAACTTACGAAGTAATTCTCCAAAGTAATGGTAACCTAACTCGAGATTGGGGAGGTAATAAAATTTTACATATTCCAACCATAAAAGAATATGTTGCTTATACATCTGGCCGAAATACCGAAACGAGAAATAGGACTGATTTAGCAGGGCATGGAATAGGCAGAACCATGAGTAATAGAGAAAGACTTAGAAATATTCAAGTATTGTTACAAAATGAAGGATTAGATGGAGAACCAAATGAACATATACCATCCTATAGTTCTTGTGGTGCGTCATCGTATGGTTCTTGTGGTTAAAAATATTTAAAATAAAGGAAAAACATGAATATTATAAAAAGAAAAAAAGTAGCAGAAGATAACTTAAAAAAAGTTATTGAAAAAGGGGAAACTTTGGAAAGGTTTCCATATAAGATTTTAATGGGTCCTACTGGATGTATTAATGGGTATATTGGTATTCCTCCAAAACATCCAGCGTTAGAACATGATTTAGAATCAGAGATCGATGTACACGGGGGAATTACATTTGAACAGATGGGTAGCTATCCAGAACGTAAAATAGGTATGAATAACCAAGGAAATATTACGATGGTAAATATTCCAGTGCTTTTCGAAGCTCCTTATTATTGGGTTGGTTTTGATACGGCTCATTATGGAGATGGTATTAATCTTGAATTAGCTAAAAAATATTTAGCTGGTTCCAATATGTACTCTTTAAAAATAATGGCAAATTCATTTACTGGTAAAGTTTGGCAACCAGAAGATGTTTTAGAAGAAATTCTTAAAATGTCTAAACAGCTTAAAGAAATAGAAAATCAAGAAAAGGAGAAAGAAAATGAAATTTAGTTTTACTTGGGATATTTCTACGTTTAATTGGATTGCTTTTTGGATTGCTTTTATAATAGTAACTATTATTGTAACAATATTTAATCAGTTCAATATAGGTTTCGATGACTCGGATAATTGGGCAAATCACCAAAGAAGCAATTTGGTGATTTACACTGATTATAAAAGTGGTTGTCAGTATTTACAAGGTGGTTTTTTTGGAGATAACATAACTCCAAGATTAGATGAAAATGGTAAACAAATTTGCCAAAAAAAATAAAGGTTTTATTATGGCAAAATTAAAAATAAAAATTGATTTGGACAATTTAGATCAAAGAAATATTAATTATGGAATTTTTGAAAATTTATCCCTAGTAATTGCAACTATTCTTAATCGAGTTGAAACAGAATTTCAATTAAATAAACAGGAACTTTTTAAAAAAGTTCGTATATTAACGGAAGCAATGTCTGGATTACAACACATGGATCGTTCAACTTATGAAATTATAGCAGCTAAACAAAGCATTTTGAATTTAAAAAAACATTTCGAAAACTTTATAAAAGAGTTTTATAATTTAATAAATATAAAACTTAAAATAAAAATTATTGGAAATAAAAATATCTTTAATGAAAAGTTAGTAAATGAGCTTTTAAAAGTAATGGACGTAAAAAAGGTAACCATTGAAAGTTGCTTAAATAATAATGAATAAATATGGATCTTTTTGATTGAAAGTTATTTAAAAGATAAAGAAATAGTAAAGATAATTAATTTATCATTTTGATAATTTACAAGGTGGTTTTTTTGGAGATAACATAACTCCAAGATTAGATGAAAATGGTAAACAAATTTGCCAAAAATTAAAGGAGAAATAATGGGATTTTATATTAACCCAACTGATGGAAATAGTAAAGAGTATTGGTTGCAACAAAAAGCCAAAATGGTTTCAGAAGGAGAAATTAAAGATTTTACATTCTCGAAGAATGAACCAAAAATTTTACCAGTTTGTTTATTGGATAATATTTTATTTACAGCAGCTGGTATCGCATATGACGAAAGAGAATTAAATTGTTTTTTAGTAGACAATGGTAGACCAAAAGAGTGGTATTTAGTAAATATAGAAGATTTATTGAATGATGGTTTAGCTAATGAAGATAAAGAACTATTTAAAGAAGCTTTAAATAGAATTAATTAATATGCTACGAATTCTAGAATATATTTTTTGCATGTTCTATTAAGTTTATTAAGTTTATTAATTATCTTTGGAATTTTGAAAATTAAACATTAAGGAGATAACGATGGAAAAGAAAAAGATAAAATATAGACAAAGTACTATATACGATTTTTGTACATCGGTTATCGATTGTACTTATGCTGAAAAAAGAGTAAAAAAAATACGGTTAAAGTTCACACGAAAACCAAAAATCCAAAGATCGTTATTTTAACGACAGGAAAATTGGAGAAATAATTGTATAGATAATACAATTATTTCTTCCGACAATTTTAATTAATTTTTAGCATAAACTCCATTACCAGCATCCCATTGAATAATATAATCATTATTAATAATATTATCTTGGGCAGTTGCTTTTGAATCATATTCGAAACCAGGAATTTTTTCCAATTTATGTTTTTGAAAAGTATTTCTTGGATAGGTTTTATTAGTTTTTAAATCTATAACATTGAAATTTGGAGAACTTTCATTAATGTATTCTAATCCTAATTGTTTATAAAGATTAGAATCATTTAAAGCGCTCCAACGTCTATTAGCATATGTTATAATTTTTGGATTATTTAATTCTTTTAAAACATGTTTATAAAGTTTAGAAACTCCACCATGTACTATGGTAAATTTTTTAGTACATATTCTATGAATTTCATAATCAAAATTTTTATTATATCTAGAAGCTCCTAAAGTAAATATCTGAACCAATTCATCCTGATAATATAAACCATAATGTTTCTGCGAATTTATAGATCCTTGTAAATGATTAAGTTCTTGAAAGTCTCTAGATTCTTTTTTTGGAACCTCTTTTATAATACATTTTCTACCTGGAATTTTATTAGGAATTTTTCCAAGTTTTAAAAGTATTTTACTTAACCAAATATCTTTTTTAATTGGATTTAAAAATTCTAACTCGTTAATTTGAAATAAATGAATTCCTAAAGTAGTACAATTTTGGAATTTATCCAAATGTCTTTTCTTATTATAATAAACGTTTGTTTGATTTTTAGAAGTTGCTTTATTAGAATGCATATAAGAATGCCAATACACTCCATTATATTCTATAGCAAAATTTAATTCTGGAATATAAATATCGAGTTCCATTCTACCTATTTTATGATTTTGAAGAACTTCTAAATCTGGGTGTTTATCTTTTATAAATTCGTAAATTTCTTCCTCCGCTTTGGAACGAGTACTAGTACATTTTGGACAACCATGACCAGAACTTAAATGATTGTTTGGACTTTGAAAAAAACTACCATGTTTTGGACATATTATTTCTACTTTTTCCATAGCATTAATATAATTAACTTTCGAATAATCATATTTATCGGAGTGAACTTTTTTGAAATCTTTAACTGCTTCTTCCGTAGTTTTTAAAAAGGTACCTGCACATTTTTTACAACCATGTTTAAAATGCTCTCCAACTGTAGTAATAAATTCACCATGCTCTGGGCAAGTTATTTTTATTTTAGTTCCAGTATCTGCATTTTCTGGTAAATCGTACATGTATTTATTTCCATAAATACTATAAAATCTTTTCAATATTTCTATATTTCCTAGAAATTTTTTAGAATGAGCACATTTAGGACAACCATGTCCAGAAGAATGATCGATCGGAGTTTGAAAAAAACTTCCATGTTTTGGACATATTATTTCTACTTTAGTATTCTTATTAATATAATTAACATTTTTATAAATATATTTATCACCATGAACTTCTTCAAATCTTTTTATAATTTCTTCTTGAGTTAATAATTTTTTTTTAGAGCAAATTTGACAACCACCCATCGATTCTCCCGTTCTAGTTGAAATTTTTAAATGATTATTTGGAGTTACGAAAAAACTACCATGTACTGGACAGATAATTTCTACTTTAGTATTTTTATTAATATAATTAACTTTTGAATAATCGTATTTATCAGAATGATTTTTTTTCGATAATTTTATAAATTCTTCTTGTGTTACCGCCATTTATAATCCTTTAGTAATTAATATATCTATAATATCTTTCTAAAAGATTTTATAATCTTCCATATAATATTCATCATCGTCATCGGTTATCGAAGTAAAACCAGGAATTTCGAATTCTTTTAGAATTTCTCTTCTTCTTTGTTTTTCTTCATCTTTATCCGTAAAGTGATTCCCCACTTCCTGTATATTTTCAAAACTTTTTTGTTTGTTAATAAGTTTAGCTTCATTTTTAAAGTCATGTTCCATAGTACTAAAAGTAACATTTAAATACGAATTAATTTCACCTTGAGTTATTTTTAATCCTTCTGGGGTATCTTCTGTAAGTAAATCCCCTTCTTGAATCATTTCATGTCTTAACCAAAGCGTGAAATTAAATGCCATAATCATATCATCGTGTTGACCAGAACTAGCTTCAAATCTACCATTAGTTTTTTGCTCAAGTGTTCTTAATTCATTTTGTAAATATTTACCTTGTGCTAACGCTGGATCAGTATTTAAAGCACTTAATAAAAGATTGAACATCTGTTCACGATTTGTTTTATTAGTCATAATGCCTGGAACTCTATCACCAGTACTTTTAGTCTTAGTAAAATGTAAGAACTCTTCAAATTCAAATTTAATTTTATCTGGAGCTTCTGAAAATAATATCTCTTCGATAATACCAATACCAAAACTATTTCGCTCTATAATTACACTAAGGGTTTTAGGAGTTAATCCACAAACCAATTGTAATTGTAAAATAGCAGATTTAACTACAGCTGCATATCTTTTAATAACATTAAATTTTCCTCTGTATTCTGCAACTTGTCTACCTGTTTCAGCATCTGTTAAAACCATTGTACTAAAATCCGATTTAGCCGCAGTACTAGCAGCATTATCTACACCCATTAAATATAATTTATTAGGATCAAGATCTTCGAATACATCCATTTTTTCACCATATGCCAAATCTAATTGAAATTTTGGAGTTACTGGTTTAAAATGTTCTAGTACCTCATCTGGAAACACCGCATTATTAGAACCTAAGAAAACGAGGTTAAGCTCTTGGTTAACCCTTCTCATATTAAAGTTAAGTTCTTTTTGTTGTTTTTTATACCATTCTTCATCTTTACCAGTCTCGGACCAATGTAATTCTAATTTGGCAAAGTTATTTCTATGATCCGAACTATTAAGAACCTTTTCGTTATCTGGAATAGGTCTATTTTTTTCTTCATCCCATATTTCAGAATAATCCCAAGAATTTTGCCAAAGGTCGTAAAAGAAGTTACCATTAGAACCATTTGGTGTAGTTGTCATAATAACATTTGTAGGAAAGTTATTCTGTTTAGCTAGTACTCTCGCTTTCGAAACAACTGGTTGTAAAGAACCCCAAACTATATCCATATGTGGGATGAAAGCAGCCTCATCTATGTAGATTACCGGAGCTGTCATACCACGACCCACTGTATCGGGATTAATAGCACCAGATACGTAGTTTGAATTTAATCTAGAACCATTCGCTAATTCTAAATAGGTTTGTTTTTCTCCTTTATTACTTTTAGGAACTTCCAACCATTTTGGTAACATCGATAACATGCTGTACATACGTTCTACGAAATCTAAAGCAGATTTTTGTTTTAGAGTTAGAAATTCTACTTTTACTTTCGGATGAAATAAAAGAACCCATAATAAGTACTGTGCCACAGTAGTTGTTTTATAATGTTGTCTAGATGCCATCATAGCAATATTATCAACTTCTTGAATAAGTTTAATAAAATGCGAATATTTTGGAGTTCTTAACCATTCATCAGCTTCACCTACTTTAATAATACCCCCAGGTACCTGAACCCGAATATAATTCTTAATGAAGTAAAGAGCGCTCATTTTACATTTTAAGTACTCTCTCATTCTCCATTCTTTATTTTGCTCTTGTCTTCTCATAACCGTTGGAGCATTTGGACTAGCATATTTTGCCATAAGATTTTGATCGGCTAAATTTATATCCTTTGTCTCCATAATGATATCTTTATTGTTAATTACAATATCTTTTATATCTAAATTCATATTTAACCTTTATTTTTATCTTTATTTTTATCTTTAGTTATCTTTAAACTAGCTCACGACTACCAGTTATTAAAGGTTTTAAAACTTCTTCAACTTCTTCAAAATATGCTATTCGAATTATTCTTATATTATTCTCTAAACAATACTCTGTTTTAATTTTATCCCGTTCTTGAGTCTTTAAGAATCCTTCTAATCCACCGAAATAATCTACTGGTTCGAAATGTTGTTTTCCATCGTACTCAATAACAGTATTTAAATCTTCTAGATAAAAATCAAATCTATAATTATCGAATAGTTTAACCTCTTGGGAATATTTGATATTATTTTCTTCTAGAAATTCTCGGACTTTTCTTTCACCTTTTGATTCAGAACATTTTGGACAACCATGTCCACTTTTATGAATGTATGGTTTTTGAAAAAAACTTCCATGTTCTGGACATACTATTTCTATTTCTGAATGGGAATGAGTATAATTTATTTTACTATAATCGTATTTATTATTATGAATAATATCAAAATTATTTGTATATTCTAAAGAACTTAATTTCATTTTTTGTTTTTGATTTTTCCTTCGCTTATTATAGCATTTTAGACATCCTTGTCCGGATTTATGATCGGATGGCGTTTGAAAAAAACTTCCATGTTCTGGACATATTATTTCTACCTTAGACATATTATTTTTATAATTAACTTTACCGTAATCGTATTTATTACCATGAATTTTTTTAAAATCGGATATAACCTCATCGAGGGTTAATTTTAAATTACCTGCACATTTAGAACAACCATACCCACTTAAATGATTATTTGGTGTTTGTAAAAACTCTCCATGTTCTGAGCAAATTATATTTACCTTTTCTTTTGATTTTTTATAAATAACTTTACTGTAATCATATTTATTTCCATGAACTTCTTTAAATCTTTTTATAACTTCTTCTTGGGTTAATTTTTTAGACATTTAGAATTCCTTCGAGAACTTCTTCAACTTCTTCAAAATATGCTATTCGAATTATTCTTATATTATTCTCTAAACAATACTCTGTTTTAATTTTATCCCGTTCTTGAGTCTTTAAGAATCCTTCTAATCCACCGAAATAATCTACTGGTTCGAAATGTTGTTTTCCATCGTACTCAATAACAGTATTTAAATCTTCTAGATAAAAATCAAATCGGTAATTATTAAAGAGGTTAACCTCTTGGGAATATTTGATATTATTTTCTTCTAGAAATTCTCGGACTTTTCTTTCACCTTTTGATTCAGAATTTTCTTGAGCACATTTTGGACAACCAACGGCATTGCGATGATCATTTGGTCTTTGAAAAAAACTCCCATGTTCTGGACATATTATTTCTACTTTAGTCATAGTATTTATATATTGGACTTTACTATAATCGTATTTATCTCCATGAATTTTTTTAAAATCGGAGATAATTTTATCTTTAGTATATGTATTTTTATTAATATAACAATTTGGACAAAATGTATTTTCCGAATTATTTTTCAAATGATTATTTGGTATACACCAAAATGATTTATTACATTTTTTACAAATTACTTCTATTTTTTTAAATCTATTTGTATAATTAACTTTACTATAATCATATTTGTCGAAATGTTCTTTCGACAAAGTTTTTAAAAAATTAGATAATTTTCCAGATTGTTTTTCTTTAGAACATTTTGGACAACCATTTCCAGATTTGTGAGACATAGGGGTTTGAAAAAAACTTCCATGTTTGGGACATATTATTTCTACCTTAGTCATAGTATTTATATATTGGACTTTACTGTAATCGTATTTATCTCCATGAATTTTTTTAAAATCTTTTATATGACTTTCTATTGATTTTTTTAAATTAGAACATTTTGGACAATTATATTTCAAATGATTACTTGGGGTTTGTAAAAACTCTCCATGTTCTGGACAAATTATATTTACTTTAGTTCCGGAATTAATATAATTAACTTTTGAATAATCGTATTTATCACCATGAACTTCTTCAAATCGTTTTATAATTTCTTCTTGCGTTAATTTTTTACCCATAATTTTTTCCTTAATTATAAAAATATCTATATGAACTATAAATATCTAATAACTATTAATAGTTAACTATATATAGTACGCGTATCGATAGTTAACTATTAATAGTTATCCCGTATAGTTATCTATATTATCTATTTTAGAGATAACTATTAATAGTTAACTATTAATAGTTATCATGTTTTAAATATTTTTATACTATTATATAACGACAGGAATAAATGAGGCCGAAGCCTCATTTATTAAAGTTCTTTACCAAATTTAGATAAACTAAATTTAATTGTTTTATGAGCTGGTTTGGTCCATTTTACGCCGTTCATTTCACCAGAACGTTCTTTAACGTCTACGTATTTGAACTTACCGATTTTTCCGAATGGAACTTCACCAGTCTCTTTAACACCAGCTACTACAGTATTAACAACAGCTTCTAGAATTCTCTCGGCTTCTTTATTACTTACTTCTAATTTAGCGGCAAGAGCTTTTTCTAATTCAATTTTTTTCATTTGCGATTTCCTTGTTTAATGGTTTATTTATTTTAATTTGTTAGGTATGGTTTTACTTGTATTTAAAGTTTTAATTTATTTACAAAAAAGTTCCACATCTTTCGTAAGATCTATTTCTTCTGTATCTAAAGATAATCCGACATGACTGGCCTTAAGCGTCAAATTAACTAAGCTTTCCGCCAACGATGCTACAGACATTTGACCAACTTTACTTCCTGGAACCATTTTTAATTCTTCAACTGCTTTAGGATTATAACAAGTTTTACATATACCATCTCTTGCTTGACAATAAAGAGGGCTTCTTAATTTAACTTTTTTACCTAAATAACTTTCATCTTCGTGATCTATAATATCACCTGTATCAAGAACCCTACCTTTAAGATTAAATAAGATTTTTTTACCATCTTTACCTTTTGGTATTTTAAATTCAAAATATTTTTTAGTACCACAGTCATTTAATTTAGATAAGTTCAATGTTTCCATAATAGTATAAAGTTGACGTATTAAATATCCAGGTTTAGCCGTATTCATTGATTTAGAATACAGTGATACAATACCTTGAGAACTATAATTAAAGAATTGTGTTTTATCTAATCCTTCTGAATGGGCTTTAAGAATAACATCATTAATTTCTCCCTTAGCATTGATACTTAAACCAACACCAAGAAGAAGTTTTCTAATATCATCAACTGATCCTTTTGAACCAGAATCGATTAAGTCAGCCACAGATATATTATTCTTACGAAAATATTCCATAACTTTTTCAGCAAGATTATCTAATTCTTTATTAGCTTTAATAATATCTTTTTCTTTTTTAGGAGAATTTTCATACTGTAATCTAATACGTTCTTTTTCTTTTTTAAATTCTTCTGGGAGTATCATACTCTCCGGAGAGAAGGAACTGGGTTTTAAAGTACTTAAAAAGAAACCAATTTCATAAATTAATTGATATTTCCAAATAAAAACATCGTCTTCAAAAATATCATACATATCGGCATATAATTTTTTTACATTTATATCATTTAAAGGAAATTTTATTTTAACTTTATTTTCAAGAACTTCGTTAAGCATTTTACGTACTAATTCTTTATCTAAGAATCCATTTTTTTTAATACTTTCTAAAATTTCTTTTCTAAAAATATCTTTAGTTTTAAAAAACCATTCTGGTGGTCTAAAAGCATTTGGTATAATTATTTTAGAGTTATAAAGTCTTGTACTATTTTCTATATTAATTGCCATTATATTCTCCTAATCCCAGCAGTTGCCATAAACGCTTCGAAATCATCTTCTGATATATTTTCATTAATTATTTCCGACGAATTCATTTTTAAATTTTGTACTAATGAAAAACTATTATATATTTTTTGTACCTTATTTTCAGTATTATTTGGTAACGATACTATAAAATCATCATTTTCCAAAATAATATTATTTTGAGCAGCTTCGGATAAATCATCTTTAATAATATAATTACTAGAGAAACTATCACCACCGATTGGAGCATAAATTAAACTAGGTACTATAAGTTGATACTGTACTCCAGTTAATATTAATGGTTTAAATGCCCACCAAGATACTGGAGTCCATCCCGGATCCCTTTTAGTAATTACTCTAATTTCTGGATTATCATTAAATATATCTGTAAGTAATTGAATCCATAATTCTTCATGATGTGGATAAGTTTTTAAATACTCTTCTGTATTTCTATAAATATATTCTAATTGTTTTCCAATATCATCTATAAGTAATTCTTTCATTCCTAATTGTTTAGAAACTTTCTCGTACTCTGGTTTATTTAAATAAGCTATTACAAAAACATCAAACATTATTAAAAGACCTTGCCAAGGAAAAGCGGCACTATCTGCCGGAATATCCGGTTGAGCGTTTGCAACATATCTAGCAACATTATCAACACGTTTACCAAATAAAGAAGCATTAAAGAATCCATCTTTAGAATTTAATTTATCTAAAAAATATTCATAAAGAGCTTGAATATATCTTTGAACATATTCTTTTTTAGAAGTATTTTTATAAATACTTTGAATTACTTGTTCAAAGTCATTTTGTTCCACTTGATCTAATTCTTTTACCCAATCTTTACTTTCATTAATATTTACTATTTTTTTATAAATATCTGTAATTTCATCCTCTTCTACCATTCCATGTTTATTAGAATAATTTCTATATCCTATTGGAATTACTGGTATCTTATCTATAATAATTAATTTTTTATCTTGCTGTAATAAATCAACAAAGTCTTTATTTTTATCATTTCGGTATTTATTAAAGTTAATCTTATTCCAGTTATTAATAAGGAAACTAACCCCATTTCCTCCAGAAGAACCTTTGGAAGCATTAGCATCTTCCAGTACGCCATTAACAATATTACATTTAATTGCTTTGTTAACACATTTATTAAATAGTCCTCCAAGAGAACCTATATTTTTGTATACGAATGGGTGGAGAACTGGTTCCTCTAATTTTATATAAGCGAATTGATCAAAAATTTCTCTTGAACTAAAACCAAAAATACTTGGATCATAAAAACTTCCAGAATTAGGGACTAGTTCATTATTTTGATTTCTTGTGAAAGTTTTAGCTGTTTTTATCGGTCTTGTTGATTTTGGACCAGATTCTGGAGAATTAATAAATTTCTCAACGTTTAATAATTTTATTGGCATTGGATTGTTTCCTTTTGTTTATTTATATTTATGTAGTTCTTTTAAATAATTTGGTTCATTTGAAAATCTTTTATCTAGTATTTTCATCGTTCTATCTATATTATATTTACCATATATACCATCCCATCTATTAATAGTGGCGACGTCCGGTTTAGTATGATGATCTGTTAAATACATTTCATAACCTGCCTGTTTATCACCCCGAAGCATATTAGCAAAATGTTGTAAATGATTTTTTGAATTTCCGTGTTGGCTTAAACCAGCTATAGTCATAGCAGTCTGTTGTTGTAAATCCATATCTGCAACTGGAGGAACATTCTCTTTAGTTAGATAAGGGGTCACCGCATCCATTTTATAACCAGTTCTAAAACGATTGACGTCGGTGTTCCTAGCAGCGTTACTCGTTTGATAAGCGCCTTCTATAGAATCTTTAGGATTTCCATTAGTACCATGAACTTTCCAATCATTCTCCTGATGGTGTAATTCATCCATATAATTATGAGCATTAATAACCGAAGTTTTGTAATCTAAATTATGACCTTTTGAAAAACTTCTGAGCATTCTTAAAGAAGTATGTTCCGGATCGTCAAATTTTGGAAAAACTGGTTTCAATATATTTGAACCAACTTTAGGTGGTTTAAATTCGTCGATTATTCTTTCATCTTGAATATTATTATCTATTGGTTGTGCAGCCGCTTTAACTTTTTCAAAATTAACGTCATTTATAGAATCATTATTTGACCAATGATCCATCATATATTGCATATAATCCTCTAACAATAATTCTTTATTTATCTCAAATTTCATTTTAATCTCTTTTGATTTTATATAATGATTAGTTCTTTTAATTAAAATTTGCTTGTATAAAAGACTTTAAAATAAGTTACTTATTATATAGATATCTTATAAACAGTAAAAGGTTAACTATTCGCAAGAGTAGTTTATTTTTTATAGCATAATCCTAACGCTGGATTATTTAATACCTCCGATAATGGAGAAGAAAGATTCAAATGGCTGAAAAAGAAAAATTTGTAAATCCGTACGATGGTAAAGGATTAATGGAATTAAGCAAACAATTGGAGGCTTTTAATAAAGCCTTAGAAACTGAGTTAATAGCAGGTATTAGAGCAGCTTATAAAAAAGAGGCTCGAAATGTACTTTTCGCAAAAATTAATTATTTTCGAGAGGAAATCGTTAAGTGTTATAAAAAAATGGAGGAGGAATATGATTATATTCCTCGTAAAAAAGGAGATAAGAAATAAAAGGATAGATATATCCTTTTATTTCTCTCGACAAAATATATTAATTTTTAGAACGTTCTAAAAATTAACGACAGGAAAACTATTCATGGTACTACCATGAATAGTTAATTATTAATAGTTTTCTAAATTATTCGCTTATTAATTTATAGTTTTTAATTTTGGAGGTTCTGGTATATTTTGCTGCTGTGGGAGTTGATTTAAAGAAGATAAATTATTTTTCTCTTCTTTGTAGTGAACTTCTTCTTCAGCTATTAAATTCTCTTCAACGTTTAAAGTATCTAAAGGATTCATTTTTTTAATTTTAGTCTGAACTCTTTTGATTTTTTTAGTAATTTCTGGAATCTCTTCTAAAATAATATTAGAAGAGCTTAATGAAGATTCAAGTTTCTTTTTATTAATAACTAAAACAACTTCGTTATCTTTTATTTCGATACTTATTCCAAAAAATTCTAAATTATTATTAGCTAAGAATCTTTGAACACTTGTACTTACTTTAAAATTAAGACTTTGTAAATATCTATTAATAAGGGTTAAAGAAATACTTCCACTTTTAGAAAATTGTAATTTAATCTGTTCGAGTAATTCGAGATTATTTTTCATCATTAATGGATCAGATACGTTTTCATTAAGTTGTAATCCAATATCTTTCCATTCGCCTTTTAACATTAAAAGCACTAATTCTCCAAATGGATGCATTTTTAAAATTTGGGTATAAAAAGTAGCATTTTTAAGATTTGTCATAGCTTTTGGTTTATCTAATTTATTATTTAAAACAATTGCCCAAAATAATTCCAATTCTTCTTTAACATTACTCACGAATTGTTCTATGCTTACTCCAAGAGATTCCGTTAATTCTAATAAAGTAATTTCAGAATTAAAATAAACCATACGTCTATCTGAACTTGGGTGTCTTGCCGGAACCTGACCATTACTAAACATCATTATATTTAACTTCTTAGTTTTTGATTGGGTATCGACTCCCTTTTTCTCTATTAAAAGTTTATCTGAACCAGTAATAAGTTTTAATGCATCGTTACTTTTTTGAGTACTGAAATCTCCTTCATCTAGAACCATTAAAGAACAACTTTCTAAAATACTATTAAAATTTGACATAAGTCTATCAGTACTAAGAATTTTAGTAAACTCTGAATTTATATACCATTCTAAAATAGTACTTACGAATAAGTTTTTACCAGCTCCAGGAACCCCAAAGAAAACTGGAATAGTAGGAAGCACATAATGATTGGCAGTAGCTGTTAACCAGTTAATAAACCACCCTAAGTCACCTCTCTGTACTAATTGAAGAATATACTTATACGTCCAAGGAGTTTTTTCCTTAAGCATAATAATAGTATCTGATAGTTCCATTTGTTCCGGGAATTCTTCTTTAAGCTCATCATTTCTTGAATGGGCTTTTTCATAATTTTTACTTGGTACCCAAAGATTTACAAATTTAATAAAATTTCTCTGAAATACTGTTGGTTTACCAGGTTGAAATTCTTCAAAAGCTTCTATAAGAATTTTTCTTTCGAATGCTCTAGCAAATTCTTTTTGAAATTCGAAATCAACATCGGTAACATTTAATTGATTACTAAGAACATGATTAGCTAACATTACCATACCATCGAATGAATAAATTTCTCCCGAATCAATATGTCTAATAATACAAGTTCTAGTTTTATTAGCTAATCTATAGTAAACATAATCCTCCTGATTAATTTTATCAATAAGAACTTCAATAAGTTCTTCCATTTCCATTTTTTCAAATTCTTTTCTATCCGTTTTCTTGAATTTAATTCCAGCTAAATCTGCAATTTTATTAATTGCGTCGCCTTTATTAAGTTCATGAACTTTCATAAAAGCTTCAACTATGCTATAAGATTGATTATCGTGGAAATCTTCAAATTTTAAAGAGTTCTTATAAATTGCCATACTTGGTTTAGTCTCTTCATGAAATAAACAATTAATTTTCCAATAACTACCATGATCCTCAAAATTGACATCTGGGAACAGAACTGCTAAATTAAATAAACCATCTTGAATTTTTTGTTTGAGATTTTGTACTAACTCGTACTCAAGAGGATTAGTATTTAAAATATTTAAATTATTTTTATTTTGAGCCAAATCAATTCTCGCATCTTCAGCTAAAACATCTTTTGGGAACATTAAAGATTGAGTACTTTCACTAAGCTTTTGAAAGCTTTTAATAATACCAATGTAATAATCTTCATAACTTTTCTTTTGGATATCAGTATATCCACTAGCTAAAATTTCACTATCTATTTCAGTTATTAATTTAGTAAATTCTTCTTTTAATAATTCCGGATTAAAAAAATCAAATACTCCGGTAGTTCCAATAGTACAGAATGTTGGAATGTTTCCATATTTTTGGTGAACAATTCCACATAACCGCTGAGTATGGGAAATATCTTTGAACGATGCATCAAAGTCCATAATAATTTCAGAGAAGTTACCCATAATATCTTTAACAAGAACTCCAAAAGTTTTCTTACCAAGAATATCACCGAGTCTATTAAAAATTAGCTTCGCATCTCCAGCATATAAATCTTGGTCAAAATCAAAAGCTATTTGAATTCCTCCACCAGTTACCATACTAAAAGAAGGAATTACTGATTCAAAACCATGTCCTTTTAATAAAGAAAATAATTCTAAATAACTTCTAATAATTACCATCTTTTGATAATTTTCTTCTAAAGAATAAACACGAAATCTTTCTTTAGTTCCTTTAATATGCGCATCTATATCAAGTACGATAGTATTTAATTTTTTAAAAGTATTAATACTTGGAGCTTTTACATTACCTTTTTCATTAAGGTTTTTTGGATCGTATTCAAAAATTCCGGTACTTATCGAAATACCACAATCATGATGAGGTAAAGAAACTATTTTATTTTTTAAATAGTTTATTAAATCATTTGGGTTCTTTAATTGAACGTTATCTGTAATTTCAAAATCTTTTATATTTTCATATTTTCCACGAATCTCTTGTTTAACTTTAGCTTGAAAAACTATTCTAGCTGTTTCATCTTCTTTAAAATCATTAACTTTAAATATTTTATTCCAGTAAGTTATGATATCCTGTTCGTTCATAATTTGTGTAAAGTCTATTTCTTGATTATTTTGAGGTGCAGATTGCATTATTGTTTTCCTTATCTTATTAATATTTATATCTATAATTTGTATTCTAAGAATTCTTCTATATTATTAAAGTAATAGTATGGTATTCTTATAAGTTCTATATTGTTATTTTTACAATATTTATTTTTTATAAAATCTCTTGTTTGAGTAATTTTAAAAGATTTTTCTCCACCGAAATGGTCCACCTTTTTAAAATGCTGTTCTCCGTCAAATTCGATTACGGTATTTAATTCTGGTAAATAAAAATCAAATGGCAAAACTTTTTTAAATTTACAATCTTTAAAAGTTTTTTCTTGAATATATTCTATATTATTTTCTTCTAAATAATTTCTTATTTTATTTTCACCAAGTGAATTTTTACATTTTGGACAACCTGAACCTTGTTTATGTATATCAGGTAATTGAAAAAATGATCCATGTTTAGAACAAATTATTTCAATTTTATTTTTAGAATTAAAATATTTAACTTTTGAATAATCATATTTATCTCCATGAACCTTTTTAAAATCTTCTATAACGTCGCTTTGATTTCTTCGTGATTTTTCATTATAGCATTTTGGACATCCTTGACCACGAAAATGTCCCAATGGTTGTTGAAAAAAACTCCCATGTTTCGGACAAACGATTTCTACATCTAAATTAGTTTTAAGATATTTAACTTTTGAATAATCGTATTTATTTCCATGAATTTTTAAAAACCGATTTATAATTTCTTTTTGCGTATTAATTTTCCATTTATTACATCTAGGACAACCAGAACCATTCATATGATAATCTGGCTTTTGCAAAAATTCTCCATGTTCTGGGCATATAATTTCTATTGGGGTAGATGAAGTTTTATATACCGATCTTGAATAGTCGTATTTATTTCCATGTTTGTTTATAGAACGTTCTATAAATATTTTAGTATTTAAAGCCATACTATTATCCTATTTTGTAGCGTTATATAACCCTAATTGGCTATCTGTTTTCACACCCCAGTTCTGGATATTTAAATTGGCTGGATTTACAAATTTCGTTTTATTACTAGCGCTAAAATTTTCAGAGGCTTCTTTAGCCGCTTCTTTAGAAAACAGCGCCATAGCTGCAAGGATATCTCCATCACTATTTTTTAATAATGGCAATCCATCTAAATAAAAATTATGAGCATTGTCATTTTCCATAACTAAATCAACCATTTTTAAATTATCCTGATTTACTTTAACTTTTTCAAATACTATATCAGTACATGGAATTAATTCAATTTCTCCAGAATTTATACCAACTGGATCTAAATTATTTTCCATACTTCTAATATCTTTTATATCATTATAAAATTTTAAGTACTTAGTTTTAATTTGACCATTTACTATAAAATATTTTAAATTTCTGAATTTAAATTGTAAGTCTTCCAAAATATCTAATTCATTATCTTTTATTAATAACTTATATAAGTACGAACTGAACTTATATCTTACTATAAAATTTTCATCCTTTTTACGAATACTGTAACTAGCTTCTAAAAGATTAAAAATTAAACCAACACTATATAAATTAATATTTCCTGGTATAATTCCAGAATTTTTAAATAACTCTGTTAAACCTAATAAAAATTTATAATTTGAATTTACTAGAATACCTTTGTTAAAACTAATTTTATTATTTTTAAAAATAATAAAATTATTTATAAATATTTTTTCAGTTTCCGTAAAATTTTTAGAAAGTTGAAATGATCCATCCGAATAAAGTAAATGGGTAATAATTTCTTTAGCGAAAGAATATGTAAGATTAATTTGAAATTCTTTATTATTATTTTTATCCTTAATAACTAAAATTTCATTATTTCTTTTTTGAAACGAATACTTCCAAAATAAAAAATAATTATCAGGGGTACTTTGTATTTCTGGAATCGTTGGTGCTTGCAATTCCAACGTTTCTTTATTAAGAACGATTGCAGATTCTTTCTCGGAAATTCTAAAATCGGTTTTTTTATTAAAGATACCTAAGTTAATTCTATTCTTATGAATTCCGAAATCATTCTTACTTAGAATTCTATATTGTATTGGTACTTCGTGAATACTCGTGCCAATAATTTCTTGAGTTATATTTTTAGTTTCATGTACTCTGTTAATTGTTTCTGTACTTATGACTTTTTTAAAAGACATTTTTGTTTCCTTTTCGTTTATTTAGTGTATTTTGCATCTATTATATTATTCATTAATATATCTATAATATATCTATTAAGCTGTATGTCTACTAGCAGCTAATTAGTTATTATTTACCTATTTTCTTTTGTTTATACTTCTTTATAGGTTCCTTTATTTAAAGACAGGAAAATTCGGAGAAATTAATCTCCGAATTTATTGTTATTGAACATTAGCAAATGAATTCTTAGAAAAACATATTGGGCATAAAAGATCCAACTCATTATCTAAAAAATATTTGTAAGTTTTTTGATAAACGTCTGAATATGTATCGTCCGTAACATCATCAGTACCTTGATCATCTTTAGTAACTACTTTACCATCTCTAAATGGATAAAGTTGATTAATATTGGCTTTATAAGCACATGCTTTACAAAAAATAATATCGATATTTTCTTCCAGATCATACGAGGTTAACCAACTATCTGGAATAGTTATATTAGTGTACATCATATTTTCTGGAAAAAAATCAAATGAAAATTGTTGATAAACATTTCCATTTTTATCATAGTATTGATAAACTTTAAAATCCGTTGGTATAATTGTTTTACCACCATAAGTTCTAAAAAAATTTTCTAATCTATCATCTATGCCAGTAGTCGTTCCTTTAGCTTCTTGTACTAAAGTATTAGTGTCCTTTAAAGTTATTTTCATAACAATTCCTTTAATTAATTTATTAAATTTAAATAATCTTTTTCAATATATTTTCTAAATAAATTCACGAGTTTTTCTAAATCTGTATTTTGAATAACAGATTTATAAATCCGATAATAATTATTTTGAGTATTGACATGATCTTCAAATACGTCTCTTGAATCTTCTAAAGTATTTTTCTTACTTAGTTCCATAACTTCATCTATTATATTGATAAAGTTGTTCATCTTTTTAATTTTTTTATCCAATTGTTCTAAAAGTAAATCTTTTATTTTATAAATATTATCATTATCATAATCGAGTATTCTATATAAAATAGTTTCGGTTGGTGTATCAAAAGTATCTTCTAGTACTAATGAATCACTCGGATTTAAAGTACTTAAAGAATCTTTATCTTTAAGAATTGGTTTTAAAATTTCGTATGGTAATATCTGCATAAAAAATAATATAAATTTTTTAAGAAATATCTTTTTTTCGTAATCGTTTTTATGAGTTAAATAATCTATATCTATATTTAAATAATTTTCATTCACTTCGTTAATATGTTTTTCTAGTAATTCATTAGAAGCAAATTCAAACTCATCTGGTTGTAATTTTTCCATATCCCCTTCAAATAAATAATAATTAAAATTTTTAATATCTGTGTCTAATAAAAATTTACTTTCTGATAAAATATCCTCCAAGGTAGGAAGATATTCTTGAGACGGCAAATTATTATCAGACGCGTCTGTATTTGAGTAAAATATCATAATTGTTCCTTAATTTTCTTGTCTAATCATTAACTATATCTATACTTTAATACATTAAGCTACAGATTCTTTTATAGTTTCTAAATCGACTCTAGTATAATTATGATATTTATCTTTTAATTTTAATTCTTTTTTATTATTACCATCTTGTGCCGCAACATGTACCCAACCAGTTGGAAAATATTCACCAATCAATTCTTTATATTCGCAATTATTATAAATAAATTCCAATACATCTATCAATTTAGTTTTTTTATTATATGGTTCGATATCCGCAGCTAATCCATAAGCATGATTGCTGTGCTCGTTACTTCCAATAGCTTTACATAATTCAACGCTTCTATAACCAGAATTTATTTTAATTGGGCCAAATTCGTCGCGAACTGGCTGAATAATAGTATCTACCAAATATTGAATTCTTGGTAAATATTCTCTAGGCATATCATTATCAATATTTTTTCTAAGAGCAGTGCCACTATAAAGAAATTCACTTAACATAAAATTTTTTGATAATTTTATAGTTAAAGCCTCGTTGTATTTAATAACATCCCTAATGTTTAATTCTTTCTTAATATCAGTCATATTTTACCTTTATTTTTTAAATTGTTTTTGATTTTTATGCAAAGTATTTCTATAAAAATTACATAACTTATTACTAATTCTGTAATCCATAGGATCTCTATTTAATAATTCGGATTCTTTATTTATAAATAAATAACATTCTGTTATTCGTTTCGATTCTTTTGGAAAATGAATAACCTTTAAAAATTTAGCAGGTACTGCTATTTTATGGCTTCCTATTCTTTTAATAGGTGCTTCAAAGAAAATATAATTTTCTATTTTTAACGAATCATTTATCATAGTTTGATATCTTATATAAAATTCTAAGCGCTTCCAAACTTTTCTATTAAGATTTGGTAACTGTGGAGTAATATTCGACATAAGATAAACATTATTTAAAACAGTTTGGTTATAATCAAATAATGCGTCTGGTGCCATATGTCCTCTATCATACCCAGTACCTGTATAATCCGAAGTATAAGAACGATACTCCCTTGGAATATTTTTATCAGATTTAAAACCTGGTCGTTTAATAATATTCAATTGATATACTGTTTCGCTGGATGTTTTGTACTGTACTTTAACTGGTTCCTTATAATTATAATTATAAAAAATTTTATAAGGGTGTTCGTTTGTTTCTGGAATTATTTGATCATAAACTTCAGCCATAAGGGCAGCTGTTATAATTAATAATCCTATTAATATTTTTATCATTTCAATCCTTTAATTTTAATTAACTATTTAAAGTTTTTGTCAATGTATAATTTTTTACAGCTTTTTCTACCGATCTACCCACGACATATCCACCTAATCCTATTTTTAAAAGTTCCCACATATCTGGTGGGATATTTAAAGCAGTCGATGGAATACCAAATAAAGATAAATATGGATAAATAATATAATTATTAGCTATAATAAAAACGAAGGTAAGCATAGTAATTGGACGCCAATTTCTAGCTATCCACGATTCGCTTTGAGCTTCTGCTTTAACTATATTTCCCTGTTGTTTAATAATTTCGGTATTGTATTTTTGTAAAGAATCTTGCATTTTTAACTGGTACTCTTGAATACCGGCCTCCAACTGAGCTTTCTGTTCTGGACTTAAATCTGGTGGAAAATAAGATTTAATTAAATCACCACCTGTTTTAATAATATCCCCTAAAAATGGAAATGTCATTTTGATTCCTTATTTATAATTTATTGTATTTATATGAGTTAACTCATAAGAATGATATTCTAAATACCCGTTCTAGAATAATTCTAGAATTTTTTTTCGGCTTCCCCATATATCAAAAGATTTTGCATTGATAATCAATATTTGGTTATCTTTGCTAATTAGTTTTCCTTAAAATTTCATACCTTTCCTTTTAATTAAATAAATTTGGAATATCTATTAAAGGTGTTCCATCTAAATAAGCTCCAAGTACAACGAAAGCACTTATCGCGACCACTATTATAATTTTTGTATTAAGACTCATATTAATTCCTTAAATATTTAGGGATTGCCTAATGCTCTGGTTTTGCATCTATAAGCCCAAGTTTTATTTTTAATTTCATCCTATTCCTTCATCTATGTGTAATATCTCCGGTATTTTTACATTTAAAATTTTTTTTCGTTTTTTGTTTTTCTTTGTCTCTGTCTTTCAGCTTTAGCCAAAGTCTTATCAATTTCTAAATCTTTAATATCATCTAAAATTCTTTGTACTTCATCATTCAAATAAGTAAATTTAGGTATCTTTTTTCTACGAGGATATAATTCTAAATAATATTTATTAATTTTATTCTGCTCCGATTTTTTTAACTTAATACGTTTAGGTACTTCATTTGGGTGAATATAGTAAACGTCAGTATTATCGTACGTTTCCACATAATCTCCATTCTCTAAATAATCGGCAGTGTTTCTTAAAAATTCTGGTAAAGATATTGGATGTTTAGATTCATCCGAACCAAAGTATCTTTTGAAAGCATTTTCCATTTTACCAGCTAAAGCGTTCGCTCTAAAATCTAAAAATGTTCTAATGGTACCTTTATTAGGTCCAGGAAGTTCTGATTTTAATTTATGTTTATGATCAAGAACTGCCTTATCTAACGGAATTTCTATTCCAAGAATAGGACAAATTTTATTTTGCTGTTTCCAAATTCTTTCTTTAAGTACCTTGATATCTTTGGATTTCATATAAATTAATTTAATATCTTTAACATAATCTATAATTTCATTTTTTTCAAATTCTGGATTTAATTTTTTTATTTCTTGATTTTCCATTTTATTTCCATTTTCTGTTTAATTATATTTATTGCTTGTTCTTCGGGAAGTATATTTGGTTAAATATACTTCCCGATAGAAGCTAGTTTATTTCCCAATTACAACGACAGTTTCTTTCTTTAACAGCGGTTGAATTTTCCAATATATTTCAACATATCTTAATCTTAATTTCTATATTTATATTCCCGAAAAGCTATTTTATTTTTTATTTTTTCCATTTTATTTAATTCTAATTCTAGATTATAATACGTATTTGGATATTTTATGAATAAATTAATTAATTTATTCATTTTATTTCCTTTTTAATAATTTAAATTCAATACGTTTCCAAAATTTATCGAAATAATAATAATATATTGTGGCAATTACCGCATCTATAATAGATATACTAAATGCTGTCTCAATATTACCCAAAATTAAAAAACTTGTTAATAATAATAATAAAATTCTTATTAATCTATACAGAATCGATTTTATTATTAACATTTTTAAATCTTTTTAGATGATTTTAAACTAGTTTTTATTAATTCTTTAACGTCCGTATCAATATTATTATGATTATTTTCTAAATTATTTCTAATATCTGTTCCACTTACTGTACCATATCTTGGTATAAATTTTAATTTAATTTTATCTAAATTAAATTTTTTAATTACCATTGGATTACCTTGTACTAAGTAATCATATTCTTTTGATAAATAAGACCAATCTTCGTTTATAGATGGTGTTTTAATTACTTTATAATTTCTAGATTTTAATAATTCGATATTTTTATCCAAGTCTATAATATCTCCATCATCGGTTCGTAAAGCGATCGTAATATCTGGACTAATTCGTTTTGCTTCTTCCAGTACCACTTTATGTCCTTTATGAAAACCTTGGAATCTGGCAGGTACTAGAACTTTTGGTATAAATTTTTCACTAAATTCCGCAGCAGAAAAATTTTCTATATTATAATAATTATCTATATCGGAATAATCTGGATTAAAATTTTTATTATATCCATCTTTTTCTTTTTGATTTAATCCAGAATTTTTCATAATTACACAAATATCGTATTCATTTAAATATTGTTGGCGTATTTCTTTAATTGGTGCTTGCATTGCTACGAATACCGTAAATCCCAAATCACTTAATCGTCTTGCTCTACTTAATCCAAGATGCATATTTGCTTCTCTTCCTAAGTAACTAATATCACTATTGTTCGTTTCGGCTCTTAATTCGTCTCCATCTATAACGAACGAATCTTTCCAGTATTTTTCCATTGCTTTCGCTGCTGGAGTTTTACCGGAACCGGCTTTTCCTAAAAATAATATTATCATGTTTATTTCCTTATATTTTCTATATTTTTATAGGTTATTTTCCTAAAATTGCTTTAAGTTTTTCCTGAAGAACATGTGGGGTAAATGGTTTGATTATATAGTTATTAACTCCTGCTTTAAGAGCTTGTATTACAGAAGTTTTACCACCTTCTGTAGTTATCATAATAATTGGAGTATCTTTGTATTGATCGGCTTTACGAATTAATTTTACTAATTCTAAACCATTTCTATTTGGCATATTCCAATCCGTCATTATAATATCATACTGAACTTCTTCTCCGGCTATTAAATCTAAATGAGGATTTTGTAAAAGATCCCAAGCCTCTATACCATCTAAAGCGGTATCAATATTTTCTTTTGGGATACCTATACGAATTAAAGAATTTGTAATAATTCTAAGCATCGTTTTAGAATCATCCACTACCAGAACTTTTAATTTATCTTTATTCATTTAATCTCCTTGATTGCTACCGAACTTGGTAATTTTTTATTACTAGAATGGATTATTTTAAAACCATTTTTAATATTCCATTTCTCAACCTTATCATTCCAAGGTATTGTTATTATATTAGCTTTTTCTTTTTTAGCAATACTTTCGATTTCTTTTCTTAAATTACCACCGATACCATTATTTGATTTATTTACAGCTGTATCCCCAATAAATAAAATATTTTTATTTCTTAAAGAAGGTATTTCTTTTAAATAATTATCTAATTCTTTAGAAGCTTTAGCTTTTGAATAAATATTAAATCTAGTAAAACCATCGATATTATTTTTATTTTTTGAAATTATTAACGTTTTATTATTAATAGCTTCTTTATATTTTTTATTAGGAATATTAGTACCAAATCTTTTTTTAAATATATTCTGTACTTTTGGCAAATCGGTTACCGTGGCAAATTCAATATCCTCTAAAAGTACTTCTTTATTTATATTTAGTGTCATTTAATCTCCTTATATTATTTTTTTAACCGATTCTATTTTTAAAGGGGCTTTAATTTCAGTATGTATATGTGGAATATAAGTTGCATATTGACTTTTTGAACCATGTTTTAAATTATATTCTAAATACCAATTCCATCTATCTTTAATTTTTTTAATCCAATCTAATTTTTTATAATTATCTGGAGTAACTTTTGGAAGTACCCTTTCTAAATAATTATACATATTTGATTTATATTCTTTTTTAATTTTAAAATACTTATCCTGATTTTTATCCCAGTAATCATCATCTTTTAAAATTTTTTTAGTATCTATCCCACGATCTTTAAAAAATCTATCCCAATTATTATTCTTTTCATATTTCGTTTGTTCTTCAACGCTGGTAAATTTAATATTTTTAACGAAAGCGTTTTTATTTTTAGAAATACTTATTTTATATTCATATATTGGATCTCCAGAATTACCCCAAGCTTTAAAACCAGTTTGTCTATATTTTTTAATAATTTCTGGTGATAATGGAGCAGGTACTAAAGAAACGGTTTTATTATAATTTGAATCAGGGGTAGCTTGTTCTGGTAATTCCATTCCGAGCATTTCTCGAGTCTTTATTTCTGGAAATTTTTTATTACTATAATGATAAGCTATATCATCTTTATTTTGTATTTTAGAAACTTCTTCTAAAAGCACTTCTTTATTTATATTTAAAGTCATCTTCTCATCCAGTACTGTCTATAAAATTAATTATAGATTGAGGTATCTTATCAAAACTATCATAACTTTTAGAACGAGCTCTATGTGTAGTTATAAAGAACTTTCCTGTTGGTTTACCTCGAAATAGTTCTTCTTTACAACTAAACCCTTTCTTTTCTTTAATACCTTTACATGGTACATTCTGAGACTTTTCTGGTTTACTTTCGGAAGCTTCTGTTAATACTGTTTTTGGTTCGGTTGATTTTTTAGAAAATATTTCTTTAAATTTTTCTTTATTTTTAATAGTTGTTGGATGATCTTTACCTAATCTTTTATTTTGTTTATCTGCCGCTTCTACAAGTTTACGGGATATTTTAAAAACTTTAGAAGCTTCTGTAAAATATTTTTTAGATTTATATGCTCCAGCAGCCCCACCAAGAGCTGCTCCAACAGCAGCCCCACCAAAAGGATTACCAAGTACTTCGCCAGTTAATGCTCCAATAGTACCACCAGCTATAGTAGTTCCAAGAGTTAGTCCAAGAGCGTTTCCTTGAGCATTAGGATTTTTTAGATTATTAACATAATTTAAAAAATCCTTTTTATTTAATATAAGCTGTGCCATAATTTTCCTTATTTATATATTATTTATATATTATTTATATATACTATCTTTTTCACCAATTATATTTTTATGTAATTTTGGTAAATATTTATTTGCCTTATCTGATACATACCAAGCACTAGCAACTGCTGGAATAGCTGCCGCTAGTTTAGAACTATCACTATCTATATCCATATCAATACCATTATCTTGAGCAATATGTTGGGCACCGCGCGCCGCTCCATAAACTAATCCACCAAGAGTTAATTTAGTTAAGGCTTGCGTTCCCATACGTAATCCAAGATCTTGAGCAATTGCTGTATCATCTTTTCGGTATTTTGATTTTAAAGTTCCTAAATCGCTATAACTTTTTACAGCAAATGTCGGTAAAGGACTTTCATGAAATCCTTTATTAACACCTACCATAAAACCGGAACTTTCGAGAAGTTCGGTAATCTCTTTTTTATTTATATTTACTTTCATGGAAAGCCTTTGTACGTCGTTTTGATTCATTTAACATATTTTCTCTAGAAAGAGTTTCTAAACTCTTTCTTTCCATTAATGGAATAATATCTAAATTTGGCTTTTCTAAAGAATATTTTTGTAATTTAGAAAATGATATTCTTTTTAATCTAAATTTTTCTTTTTTAGAATTAATTTTATTATTTATATAATCACTGCCGTAATTTAATTCGAATACTGTTTCTAACTCTTCTTCTAAACTTCTATCGTTGTATTTATCTAAATCTAAAATATCTTCTTTATTGACCATTTTTAACATAAATACTAACTCGTCATTTGTATACATTATCTTCCTTTAATTTTTATAAGTTTGGTTTTAACATAGCACCGTAAAAATACGTTTCTATAAGTTTTTTAGCTTTAGATAATTTTTCTGTTTCTTCATCTAATTCTAATTCATCTTGACTAGGAACTTTACCAGTTCTTAGAATACTATTATTTAATTTATTAGTAGCTGCGGCATTATCTGATTTCATAAAGTGCATTTCTTTTAAAAGAGCAGTACTTTTTCTATAACTTAAACCAAACATATCGTATAAACCAATACGAACTGCTCCATTACCTTCTTTAGTACCAGAACGTCCCTGCCCAGTCATAGCAGATTTTTTAATATTTACAGAACCACGAACATTAGCCATAAATTGAGGAATATGTTCTAATAACGCAATTGGTGCAATACCTACCGGTACTTCTCTTTCCGAAACCGTCCCATCTTCTTCGTTAATAATTACTTTTTCGTTTAATGGTATTTTTAAAAAAGCGGCTGCTTTTTTAATATCTTCCATAAGTAATTTATTTTTAAATGGCGTTACTAATATTGGAAAAGCTGGTTTTTGTAAAGGATCGGACTGTTTTACCATAGCAATAATTTCTTTAGTTGGTTTAGTAAAAAATTCTTTTACATATCCAATCAATTCTTTATCTTTAGTTTTATCGAGGAAATATAACGTTTCTAATAATAATTTTTCCGCTTCTTTTAATCTAGAACTTTCTATAAGTTCTTTTAATTTTTTATTTAAGAAATACGATATTTTTCCAGTGTACATACTAAGAACTACTGAAATATTTTTACGAGATATATTTGAAATAGGGGTTGGTAAGAATTCAATTTTTAATCCAGTTTTTTCTGCTACTGGTTCCTTTCCTTCTGGAATCATATATTGAACAGTTCCTTTACCTCCAGAACTTCCAAGTAATGTAAATTTAGAACCATTTTGAATAGGGTTTGGATATTCTATATACATTTCTATAATTGTTCCATCAAATACATCATTATTTAATTTATGTCCACCGACTACCGCAGATTTAAGATTATTTATTTGATCTTGACAATCCATTTGTTTTACTGGATCTAATAATTCTTTACAATTTTTAATTTTTTTCTGTAATTCTTTATTAAGTAATTTCCATTCGGTAAGTAATTTAGAATCAATATGTTGAGAATTAATTAAAATATTAACTGTTTTAATTTTTCCACCTGGTGAATTATATCTAATATTACCTTGATGAAAGTTACGTCCAATACTTACATCAAAACCATCCGTAGCTTCTCCATCCATTCCTTCAGTAGCTGATTGAACTAAGGCTTCAACGGATTCATTACCTTTAGTACTAGAATATTCTATTAATATGTCTCCTGGTTTAGTTTCTTGACCAACTTTTATTTTATATTCTAAAATATTTGATTCTCTATCAATAGGAATCAAAATGCGTTTTAATAAAGTATTTTTAAATTTTTTACCAATACTTTCTGAAACTGCCCAACCATCTTCATAATTCATACCACGATAAGACATTAAAGCGATTACTAGATTTTTACCAACTGCTAACTTACCAGTTTTTAAAGAAGAAGTTGTAGCAAGTACTTGACCTTTTCTAACTTTTTCACCATTTTTAACTAAAGGGGTTAATTTAAGTGGTAAGTAAACCCCACGTGAAGTTCTAGACATTACATCATCTAAATTAAAATAATCCTTTGAACCGGATTTATATTTTAATTCCATTTCGTGATCTAAACGAACTACTTTGCCATCTTCCTTAGCTTTGATAGCAAATCTATCTGAAACTAGATGTGGTATAATAGCTTCCATACCAGTTTGTACCAAAGGTTCATCTGGAGATTCTATCTGGGTGAATTGAGAAACCTGCTGGTTACCCATAATACGTCTAGTTGTATCATCGTACTCAAAGAATGGGCTAAGACTATCCGTGGCACTAAGTAAATCCAAACCATTAATATCATTATCAAAAGGACGAACTAAAATATTTCCAAATCTATCTTTAATAATAGCTTTATTACTAAGAGTTTGATTAAGTCCAATTCCGCCGTACTCATTAGTAGTACTTGGAGAAATAGTTCCAAAATATGATTTATTTAAATCACGTCTTTGCATGCTGATCTGTTCTTTTCTTGGATTTCCAACACCAGTTTTTGTAATTTTATTACTGAGAGTTAATTCCGCTAAAGGATTGATATTTTGAGAGTACTGTAACATACCACTTGCTTGCAATTCTTTTGAAATAAAATTTGGATCAATATCTAATTTAATATTATATTGTCCTTTATTATTTTTCATGAATCCGATACCTTGTTGAAGTACTTTATAAGCAAGATGGGTAATACTTTCGGACATACGGATTCTTAAATTGCTTAGATCTGATATATCCTCTATTTTACCATTGATAAGTTTATCAGGCATGAACTTACCAAATACTTCCATGAACTCGCTTGGGTCACCTTTAGAAGCAAGAACCTTCTTAGTAGTAATATCTATAAAATTCGTTTTAGAGTTTTTGAGATTCAGGTACTTATTTAAAGAATAATACTTACTAAAATATTTTTCCATAGTTTTAGGATTATCTAAATCTTTATCCGAAACCATATGTTCGCCGGATGGGAATAGTCTGGTAGCTTCTTTACGAATACCGTTTACTAAGTACTCATCAAATAAAGAATTGGTAAATATATTTAAAAAACCTGGTTCATTTCCCTGTTTTATACGAACGCTTAAAAAAGCTGTTCTATCTTTGGTTTTACTTTTAGAATATTTTAATCCATAGTATCTTAAGGTTCCAAGAATACCTTTATGAATAAATAATAAAAGAACTAAAGGAAAATTACTAGCAAACATACGAAGACTAAAATAAACAACACTTGTTTTATTTTTCTTATCTACTCTATCATATTTTGTTTTTTCATCTGAAATGTTATTATATAATCCAATAATAAAACTATTCAGTTGAGATTTTGGAAAAGTTTTTATATCTTGATCCTGAGTATAATATTGAATATCATCGTTACCTGGAGTAATAAAAGCATACTCTAATAATTCTCCACTCTCGCTAAATTTTTCATAAAATCTTAATTTACCATCTTTTTCATTCTCAAAATTTATTTTAATTTTTGATTTTGGCATAGATATTTCCTTTATATTTTTAATATTATTTAGTTAATTTTTAATAATTTAGACTTTAATTTTGGGAATTGAAAAAATATTAATAACTATTAATAGTATGTACCATGAATAGTTAACTATTAATAGTTATTTATTTTTAAAATCTCTAGCTAACAGATTTTAAAATAAACTTAAAATCAAAAAGCAAGTCCCCTATTTACCGGTGATATCAATGTTTGAAAAATTAACTATTTCTTAAATTTTAACTTTTAAAAATTTTTGTCTTTTTGAAATAACTGGCCGTCTATAGATAGTTGACACTATGAATAGTTATTTCGTTGTTATAGTTCCATAGATATTATTACTATTAAAATAAATTAGGAAAAAAATATGAACGAATTAAACGAAATAGAAAAAATAAATAATTTACCAAGATTCGAAACTTTTGAAGAAATAGAAAAAATTCTACAATCTAAATTAGATAATTATCCTCAAATAAACTCAGAAGAAGAATTCTTTAATTTTTCCCATTGGGATTTTAAAGATATGAAAAAGGGTATTGATTTAATGGTAAATACGATGTCTCAAGGTAAAAAAATATTCTTTATTCATGATTGCGACGCGGATGGAATGTTTACATATTATTTAACTTATAGATTTTTTTCAAAGCATTTTAATTATCAAAATATTGAATTAGTATTAACTAAAAGAGCTGATGGTTATGGATTTTTACCAATACATGTATCTGAACGAAATGTCCAAGAAGGAGATTTATTTATTACAACGGATAATGGAATTACTGCTAAAGAAGCAACCGAATATGCTTTAAGAGCCGGAGCTAATGTAATCATTAACGATCACCATACTCCATCGTATGAGGATTGTTGGCCACTTTGGCAATCTAATAAACCAGAAGAAGAATCTAGAGTAGCTGTTATAGATCCTTGTCAAACTGATTGTGAGTTCGGTAAAAAAGATATGAATATTTCTGGAACGGTAGTTCTTTATTATATGTTCCAAGCTTTAGCAGAAACTTACAAATTACCAATTGCTGGAAAAGGTTTATACGAAGATTTTTTACCAGGTTTAGCAATTACTACTATTTCGGATGTAATGAAATTAAATCAAGGTATTAGCCGATACTTAGTAAAAGACTTCTTTAATAATGGCAAGTACTTAAATGTTCGAGATCAATTTTTTAAAACTTTCCTAAAAGAAAAAGGAATAGATGGAGAAATAGTTAAAGGAGTTGCTGAAGATATTGGCTTTGGTTTTAGTCCATTATTAAATGCTTGTAATAGACTAACATCTGCTAATGATGCATGTAACTTTTTAGTTCAAGAAACTGAGGAATTTTCCAAACAGTGGTGGGATTATATTAGCCAAATTAATGATTTACGTAAAGAAAAACAACAGAAATTATTAGATTATGTTGAGTACAGATTCAAGGATTATATGCCTACTAAAAAGAACGGTTATAAATTAATTATGATTCCTGGCCAATTTAACCAAGAAGCCAAAGGTCTTTTGGGAATTGTTGCCGGAAGATTATCGGATAAATATAAAGTTCCATGTATTGTACTTAACCTTAATGAAGAAAAAACCTCATATAGTGGTTCAGGAAGAAGTGTTGGAACTATAGATATCTTAGGTCAATTCCGTAAAGAACATATTCTTAAATTCTTAACGCATGTTGGTGGACATAAACAAGCTCTTGGTCTTGGAGTAAAAGCCGATGATTTGGAAGAGTTCTTTTTAACAGTACAGGAAGAATTTAAAAAGATTCCAGATAATCAATTTATGAGTGATAAAAAAGCTACTGGTTATATCGATCTTAAAAATATTAATGAAGATTTAATACATACCTTAGATAAATTTGAACCTTATGGGCATTATTTTTATAAGCCCAATTTCGTAACTAAAGCAATTGTTAAAACAAGTACTGAAATTGGTAAACAAAAGAACCATTTAAGTATGACTATTGTAGATGAAAATAATATATTGTCTTTTAAAGCTCTTAATTTCTTCCACGAATATACTCCTAAAAAAGGAGATATTATTTATATTCATTTTAAACCAGAATTAGAAACGTTCCGAGGAAATACTAAAATTGTTTTAAAAGTATCTAAAATAGTACCAATCCCAGAATAAAATTATTTTAAATTACTTTTAAGTACTTTAAAATAACTATTACTAAGTATAGATATCTTATAATCAAGAAGATAAATAAATACCGAAATTGTATTTATTTTTATCTTCGAGTTTTCCTGTCGCTACTGGGAATGAAAAGATAAACCCAGAATAAAATTAAAGAGGAGTTCCAAAATGGGATGTGATGTATCTCCAGGAAACTGTTAGTTGAGAAGGGAATATAATTTCCCTTCTTTTTTTTATTTAAATTAAAAAGGAAAAATATGAAAACATTAGTAGTATATCATAAAAATTGTATGGATGGTCTTGGGGCCGTAGCTTCTTATAGTATGTTAGAGAAACTTGGAGTTGATATGGTTTTTAAGGCTATTCAACATGGTGAACCAGCTAAAGAAGAGTTCATGAAAAATCTTACAGAAGATGAAAAGAAATGCGTGAACTTAGTCTTTTTAGATTTTAGTTTAGATAAGGCTCAAATTTTAGAGGTTTGCGATTGGTTTGAAAATATTATGATCATAGATCATCATAAAACATCAGAAGCAGATTTACAAGGTTTAGAAGATATTAAAAATTTAGATCTTATTTTTGATATGTCTAAATCTGGAGCAATGTTAACTTGGGAACACGTACAAATGGAATTGGAAAATATAGATATAGATGATGTAATTCCTATTGAAATTATTCAATATATTCAAGATCGTGATCTTTGGGAATGGAAACTTTCTCAATCAAAAGAATTTTCAGAAGGTTTTAAAATGGCCATCGATAGACAAAAGAGAAAATTATATAAAATGGGATTATATACCAAAAATGAAAATTTGGAAATAAGTGCTTTTCTAACAGTCTGTCAATATACAGAATTGAAAGAGATTATTAAAATTGGAGAAATTTTAATAGAAAAAACTGATTCAATGGTTAGATCTAAAATTAAATTAGATAAATTAAAATCTGTTTGGTTCGGTGATTTAAATACAGGAGTAGAAGTACTTATGCTTAACGCGACTGAAAACATTTCCGAAATTGGAAATGACATTTGTCTTAAATATCAAAAACCAGCATGTATGTATTTTATTTTGAAAACTGGTGAAGTAGTTTTTAGTCTTCGTAGTGCGGATAATTTACAAGATGTTTCTACAATTGCTAAAGTTTATGGTGGTGGTGGACATAGAAACGCCTGTAGTTTTAAAGGAGATTTAAATCTTCTTGGTACATTCTTATCGGGAAATTCAGAAGCGAAAGAATTATGAAAACTAAATTTACTAAAAATGGATTAGTTATTAAACCAGATAAAATTATTAAAAAAAGGTTTTATATAGGAGATGCTAACGCTCTCGATCCAAACAATCATGGTTTTATTAATCTTGGATATGTTCGTGAAGTAAAAAATAAAAAAGAAAAAAAGATTTTAAAGAAGAAAGGTTTTATTTTTTTCGAAACCTTTGAACGAGCCCAAAATTATAGACTAGCTGAAATTTTTGGAGGTTAATATGACTATTGATGAATTAACTTTAAAAGATTTAAAACATATTAAAGGAAGATATTGGTATTCTTCTTTTAATAGAATAAAAAATATTTTTTATATTACTCTTGATTTTTATAATGGAGTTGACCATATAAAAGAAATAGAACCAGTGGATTTAAAAGAAATGTTAATTGATTTAAGTGATAAAGTTCCATTTGGAAATAATTTTATTTCGGTATGTGAATGTTTAGGTTTAAATTTTGATTTTGGTTATGAAGCTAAAATGCTTGATAAAACATTAGTAGAAGCATTCGCTTCTTAAATTATAAAGGAAATAAATGAAAAAAATAGTAATATTGAGTTTATTAATAACCTCATTATTTGCAGAAGTAAGAGAAATAAGCTCTAAAAAAACAAATGTCTTTAATTTATCAATACTTTCTTCGGATTCGTATATTTCGATTTATTGCATCGATGGTTACGTTTGGCAAAAATATACTCACGGAAGAACTGGTAATTTGGTTCAGGTTTTTGAAAATAAAACATATGAAATAAATAATCAAAAATTAATTATTTCGAAAGTAAAAACATGCCATTAAAATCAGTAGAAAATGAAATAAGTAAAAAAGATTTTGATATTTTAGTTGCTAAATATAATTTGGCAATTGAAGAAAAAAAAGAATCTTTTTTATTTTTCGGAAATAAACTATTGGTAGACTACGCTAAGTATCTAATAGAATATTTAGCAACAAAAAATTTAAAATAAAATAATTAAAAGGAAATAAATGATATTCGAAATATATTTTGAGAATAATCTCGAAGCGGAAAAAGCTCATTTATATCAAAAACTCAATAATCTTATTACTGAGTTTAGAGAAGATGAAAATTGGATGAAAATTGAATTACCAGATTTGGGTAAAAGTCCAGAGGATACATTAAGACCACTTATTGAAAATATTTGGGATGGAAATGATAAAGTAACTTTTGATTTCGTTAGTCCTAGAATGATGACGCATGTTACAATGGCCGTAAGTTATCCGGTTAGATTTACTGTTTGGGATACGGATAAATTTAGAACAATAGAATTATAAAGGAAAAAAATGTGCCAGATTATAGTAAGAGAATACGAAACTCAGGATAAAATTGATTATTTTAAAAAAGATATTAGTAGTTTAAAAAAGTTTAAAAAACTTTTAAGTATTAAAGGTGGTTATATAGGTTCTGATGAAGGATACAGTGTATTAATACTTATTAATGATATTGATAATAGATGTTTTGAATATCGCGGAGACTCATTTAGAGAAATTTGCGAAAAAGTTCAGACCGATTTAAAAAGTATTTTAGATTTGAAAAATCCTTCTAAAATAATTCTTGGTTTATTTAGTCGACAACGTCCGGAAATGGAAGCAGGTAGAGTTAATATAAGCCCATATATTAATAAAAATTTGAATAAAACTTTTTTTGTTCATGGAACTATTTCGAATGATAAAGAATTATTTAAAGAATTAACTAAAAATCCTGATATTCACTTAACAGTAGATACAGAAATATTTAATTTCTTAAATAAAAATTCCTTTAAAAAATTAGAAGGTTTGTTCAGCTATATTGAAATTGATCGAAAAACGTTAAAAGTTAAAATGGTTGATAAAGGTATGGGAAAATACGAAGGATATTATAAAGGTATTAAAACGTATAGTACTACTAATATTTTTACAAAACGTGGTAGAAATTTAGCTATGTTACCAAAGAAGAAATTTCTTAAAGATAAAACAATCAGTCTTAAAATAGCTTTTAGTGGTGGAATGGATTCTGTTTTGAATACTTATAAAATATTTTCTGATTTAGAAAAGAAATTGGATAAGTTAACTTCTTATAATATTGAAACAGAATTAACCTATTTTGAATATGGTTGTAATGCCGAATCGGAAGAAATGATAGCTGCTAAAAAATTTCTAAAATATCTTAAAGATAAAAATATTTTTAGAGATTTAAATATTGATTTATATTCTGAAAATATTTCTGGAATTATAAATAATATTTCCGAAGTAGCTGGAGAAAAATCTAAATTATTGAATAAAGATGCTGTTGGGGATAAAGCCGAAGCAGAAGATACCTTGGCTTACGTTCCATTTAGAAATACTTTAATGTCTCAAATTTTGGTATCTCAATCTCAAAGAGAATTTGATTATATCGAAGCTTATCCAGAGGATTATTTAATTATGATTGGACTTGGATTAAATCTTAGTGATGGACAGGTGTATGGTGATAATAACATTGCTTGGTTAGAACATACTGAGAATATGTTAGAGTACGGCGGTAAAAGATTCAGTAATGTTAAATTATTAAGTCCGTATATCAATCGTACTAAAATTAACATGCTAAAAGAATTTAAAGAAGAATTTGGAGAAGATACCCTTCTTGAATTGCTTGATATTTCTTTTAGTTGTTATTATCCGGTTAATGGAGAAGCATGTGGGGAATGTGGTAGTTGTTTACTTCGTAAAGAAGCGGTACATCAAAATTTAAGCAGATTAATATAAGGAAAAAAATGAGTAAATTAAAAATAACCAAAATTGGAATTAGTTTTGGAGATAATGATTTTGGTATGACGTTTCATGCTTTTTTAAAAGCCATTGGATATTTCCCAGATTTTAAAGAAGAAACCATTTCAGAAATTAAAGATAAACTTAATGAAATATATAATGCTTCCGTTCTTGGTATGTATATTGCTGGGCAAAATCGTTTTCAATATACAAATGGTTCCTCAATGGAGGATCATTTAAATGAAGTTGAAAATTATTTAGTCAAAGATGGAAATAACCAAAAACTTTTTTATATAAATGAGGAAGTCGATCAATATTTAGAAAATTGTGATGGTTGGGATAATGGTGAATTTCATATACTTGAAATATCTTTTCAAGAAGAACCAAAAGTTTATTCAAAATAAGGAAAAATATGAATAATATAGAATTTGTAAATATGGCAATAATGTTTGCTAAGTTAGTACATTCTAATGAAGGCGCTTGGGATAATTTTATGGATGATTTTGAATTTAGTTCGGAAGAAAAAGAACAGTTCGAAGATAAGATTTCTATGATTGATAAGGATTGTCTGATGATACCAGAAGATTTTTTAGAGGATCTGGGATTAGATGATTTGGAAAGAGATACTAAAGATATGACGGATAAAATAGTTGATCTTAAATTAGCAAAGGATGATTTAACATTAGATACGATAAAAGATTTGGAAACGGCTGCCGAAAACACTATCGATGAATGGAATGATTATCTTGGGAATAAATTAAAAAATATTTTTAAAAAGGAAGAATAATGCACAAAGAAAGCAAAAAGACTACAAAAACAAATGAAGATCGTCTAGTACGTATCCAACAATTATGTGAAGAGAATATTGGTTCGGTTCGTAGCGTATCTTTAAAACTTAAAGGTAATGCTTGGACGTGTGCCTTAAAAATGGTACCAGATTCACATTTTGATATTATTGCTAGTACTGATGATGATCCAACAGTTGCCTGTAAAATGGTTAAAAAGAGATTAAAAAAAATAATTAATCGTTATCAAAATATATAAATCTAAAGGAAAAAAATGTCTAAAAATCTAAATAAAGAAATCCGTTTTCTATGTAAAGTAAAAAAGTTTGATAAAATTAAAGCAAAAGATTATTTTCATAAAGTAGTTTGGTATTTTGATAAATATAAAATTACGAAGGTAAATTCTCATGAAGGTGATCGTTATTATAAAACTCTTTCTAAATTTTATGGTAAACCTGTAAAAGAAAATGAGTTCATTGATAAAGCCGATGCCTTAAATGCTTTAGAATCTTGGGATCGTTTATATGAATTTAAGATGTTTATTTATGCTAAACTTCCAAAAATAAATGACCGTAAACTTTATATAGAGCAAATAAAACTTATTCCTAAAAGGGGAAAAGAGGTTATTTTTTATAGTACCGAAGCTGAAACAGAAAGACAGTTAAAAGATAAAGAACTTTTAAATGAAATTCCTGGAGTTAAAGTGATTAAAGAACTTGGTGAAGTTTCTTTATATGATATAGCAAAAGAAAAGTTATATAAATAGGAGGTACCGTGGACAATGAAATTAGATATGTAATGGTTACGCCAACCATTTCAAAAAACTATTTAAGGATATATAATGTTTCAAATTAGATATTCATTTAAAGAGCAGGTTAGAGCAGTTTTTTCCAATAAGATTAAATATCTTGATATTTGGATTGGTCGTTTAGAAGATTCAGATAAAATTGAGTATTTTTTCTTTTGGTTAAAAATTACAATTCAAAAAAGCAATTCCGATAAAGCTTATTGGAACAGCGCTGATAATACAGGAGGTTACGCACATGGCTGATATGGTTGATAATAGAGCTTGGTTTATGAAATATAAACCAACTACGATAGAGGAATTAGTATTTCCAAATACTTTAAATGGTAGTCCAGCAAAACCGGAAGATATTAAAGCAATGTTTTCCACTGCTGTTAATAATCAATTTATTCCTGGTAATGTATTGAGTTATGGTCCTGGTGGTTTTGGTAAGTCGAGTCTTGCAGATGTACTTGTTAAAAGTATTATTAAAGAACCAAAAGATTTTCATAGACTTGGTAAAGGTGTAGACGCAGTAGAGGAATTAAAAGCTTGGTTAGTTTCTAAACCTGGTAGAAGTAATCAAAAGATTGTTCTTATTGAGGAAGCCGATAAATTAAGTCCACAAGCTCAGAATATGCTTAAAGATGGACTTATGGAAAAATATCAAGGATATGTTTCATTTATAGCAAATACCAATCATCCCCATAAATTAGATCCTGCGTTAAGAACTCGTTTCAATATGCAGTTAAACTTTAAGGAAATCCAAGCAGAACAGGCTTTTTATTATATTATTGGAGTTCTTGATAAAGAAGAAGTTCAGTATAACAGAGATTATGTTTGGGAATTTGTAAATAAACATATTCAAAAAGGGTTAAGAGTTCTTCTTAATAATATCGAAATAAATGTTAAAGATAAAGTGCTTATGAATATTGGAGAATTAGAAAGTTCTAGTAACCACGAGGATTATATTTTCGATTTATTAAAATATCTTATTGGATATGCCGAAGCACAGCCAAAAGAAAATCTTGCTAAAATTCTAGAAAATGTGGATAATGATCCACAATTTGCTCAGTACTACAAAGCAGTTCTCGATACAACAAAAAGTGATCTTAATTTAGATTACGATTATATTTTTAATATGTTACTAGATGAAAATTTTAGTATAGATATCAAAAACGTTATCATAAAGAACTATCAAGATATAGATAATAAAAAGTTTCCAAACTTACATTTAGTAAGCACTATTGGAAAACTTTTATTAAATATTTATCAACGTAAGGGTGGTATTCCGGAATAAGTTCCGGAAGCCTTTCTTGTCGTTTAAAAAGAGGTAATATGAATCATAATGGTTATATTGATTTTATAAAAATTGTTGAAAATGGAGTATTAAGTTTTGAAGATTTTATAGATGTTTATCCTGAATTAAATACCAGAAAATTTTTAAACTTTTATATAGCTGATTCAGATGAAAAAGGATTTTTTGCAAAGATTGATTACGTCAAAATAGAAGATTTTTTTGAAATAGCTAGAGAAAGAAGATTGTATAACCCAAGTAGATTTTTTAATGATTCTTTTAAAGATGGTTTAAATTTAATAGAAACTGATTACCTAAAGTATTTAGAAAGTTTATATGCTTCTTGGAGAGAATTGATTGGAAATTATAAACCAGAAAAAATAATTCTAAAAAGTTATAAAAAAAATGTAAAAAACTTAGAAAAAATTAAAATAAAATTCGAAGGAGAATGAATGTGTTTTTTGACGGAACAGTTTGGTATTTATTTAAGTAGATGGATATTTAGCGCATTTGTAATGATGATACCATTGGTTATTATAAATAAATATGGGTTGACTAAAAAGTTTGGAAAATATAAAGAATATATTGATTTAGTAATAGTTTCTATTATTGGGGCGTTTATATTTTATAATATAGATCAATATATATTTAAAGGATAAATAATGGTATATTCACTAGAGGAGTTTTTAAATGAAAAAGCATTGGATATAAAGACATTTGTATCACTTATGGATAATTCCCAATATTTTGAATTAACTCAAAATGTTTTTTCTGTAAAACAATTCGAAAAACAATTTTTACCAAATGAATGGATTGTAAAAGCATTTTTATGGTCGGAACATAATGCTGAAAAATTGGATATCAATACAAATGATTATTCATATAGCATTTGGGAATATTTGGATAACGAGTGGAGAGAATTTTGCAAATATGCACTAAATGAAGATTGCAAGATAACATTCTATAATTTAAAAAAAATAAGAAATATCGAAATTAAGTTCGAATAAATAAAAAAGGAAAAAGTTATGTTAAAGAAAAAAGTGGTTGGAAGTATAGATATGGTTGAGGAATCGTTTGAAAATATTATCAAAGATATTGAAAAAATAAACCAGAAGTTTATTTAAAATTGGTAAGCCAAAATAGACACACATACAGGCCAGTATGGAGAGATGAAGCAATGATCAATGGATCACATGAAAAAGTTTTAGCAAGATTATTTGATTGGAAGTAAAATGAAATATTATAGTCTAGAAGAATTTTTAAATGATAAAAATATAAATATCGATTGGTTTGTCGATCATATGGATCAAAGTCAGACCAATTATAGTTCATTATCCGATTACATGTCTAAAAATCATCCAATTCTTTGGATTTTAAATGCTTTTTCATTTTCAAGAGTACCTAATAGGCATACAACTGATTGGCATGGTTTATCACATAAATGGGAAAATATGGTATCTAATTTAGAAGATAGTACTCAGATACTTTTTTATAAAAGAGAGGAAATAAACCGAGAAAAACTTAAGATAAATTTTGAGTAATTTAGGCGTAATTTTACTTTAAAATAACTATACATATGTATAGATATCTTATAATCAGAAAAGATACAATAAGATGAAAGAAGCTTATTATATCGGGTTACCGGTCAGGCATAGAGCAGTATGGCAGGTGGTATTAGGATTAATACATTATCAATAGTATATTGGTACAAGGGATTGTACCAGCGTAAAGCAAGATATACAATAGATTGGTAATGGGATTGATACTTAGTACTACTTGGCTTACTACCTCGAAGCAAGGCGCGGGACCATTTTATACTTACTTAAATTAAAAAAGGAAAAATAAATGAATTTTAAAAAACCATATTTAAATGAAGAAATTTGTTTTTTAGAATGGTTAGATGAATTTTCTAAAAGAGTGGTTAATTATCAATCAGTTCGGGAAAATTTTTTATATAACATTTCTTTATTATCATTAACTAGAAAAGAAAGACTATATAGGGAAACTGTAAATCCAAATCAATATATACTTTTACATGCTATTTGGCATGAAACTCCGCAGGGACACGAATACTGGCGTTTTATAGACAGTAGATGGAATGCTTTTTTATTTAATATTGAAAAATTTAAAGGTCGACCAGAATATAAAGTAAAAAAAATATTTATCGATCGTTCGATAAATAATTTGAAAAAAATTGAAATTAAGTTCGAAGGAGATTAAATGAGAATAAATTTAATAGAATGGTTAGTTAATAATTATTATATGAATCGAGATGTTTTAAAATCAGAATTACAGTATTCTTTTAATAATAAAAATCTTGGCGAATATTATGATAAAAAAGAATTATCTGCTATACATGGTTTAAGAAGAGTCAAGGAAAGTATTAACAGATTATTTATTTGGCAACACGCTAATCAGGCAGAAGGGTTAGGAACTAAAGGAGCAATTTATTTTCTATACATAGATGATGATTGGAGAAAGTTCTGTGATCTTAATTATCTTGATATATCCGATGTTTATTACGATTTTAATTTTTTTAAAAAAGAAACGTTAAAAATAAAATTCGAAGGAGATTAAATGAGAATAAATTTAATAGAATGGTTAGTTAATAATTATTATATGGATCGAGATGTTTTAAAATCAGAATTACAGTATTCTTTTAATAATAAAAATCTTGGTAAATATTACGATAAAAAAGAATTATCTGCTATACATGATTTAGGAAGAGTTCAGGGAAGTATAGACAGATTATTTATTTGGCAACATGCCGATAGTAGAAAAGGGTTAGGAACTAAAGAACCATTTCGTTTTCTATACATCGATGCTGATTGGAGAAAGTTCTGTGATCTTAATTATCTTGATATAAATGATGTTTATTACGATTTTAATTTTTTTAAAAAAGAAAAGTTAAAAATAAAATTCGAAGGAGATTAAATGAGAATAAATTTAATAGAATGGTTAGTTAATAATTATAATTTCAAAGAAGAAGATATATTAAAAGAATTACAATATTCTTTTAATATAAAACAGTTAGGATTTTTTGAAAAAGTTATGCCAGTTGATTCTAATATAAAAGGTCTCCATCATATTTCTTCTGTTATAGATAAACTTTTTATTTGGCATCATGCTGAGTTAACAGTTAATTATTCATTTTCAAAAATCGATTCAGATTGGAGCGAATTCGTTTATAATAATAATATACATATAAATAATGTTTATATAGATTTTAATTATTTAAAAAAAAGACAAAAACTTAAAATTAAGTTTGAGTAAATAACTATTCATAGTGTCAACTATCTATAGACAGCCAGTTATTTCAAAAAGACAAAAATTTTCTGAGACGAGAATTTAAGAAATAGTTAATTTTTCAAACATTGATATCACCGGTAAATAGGGGACTTGCTTTTTGATTTTAAGTTTATTTTAAAATCTGTTAGCTAGAGATTTTAAAAATAAATAACTATTAATAGTTAACTATTCATGGTACGTGGTATAGATAGTTATTGAATAATTTAGAAAGGAATAAAATGAAAATAGAATTTATGGAATGGTTACGGAATAATTATCCACCGGAAATAGTTCAGGATTTTATAAATACATATACTTCGACTAATGTAAAAGATTTAGTTAGTTTAACTCCATACACCGAAGTAGAAGTGGAGGAATATGTTAATTATGCTTTCACTTGGAGTGAAAGCATAATGGGTGGAAGTATTTGGGAAGGTATAAATAATACCTGGTATAATTATTGTCAATCTTTAGAAAATTTGCCAGTTAAGGTTTCTTTTGGAACATTGTATCCAAAAAAGAAAAATATTCATAAAATTGAAATTCAATTTCATAATTAAATAAATTAAAGGAAAAAGAAATGGAAAACGTAGAAAAAAGATATAGTTTTACTTTACCAAGAGAAGTAAAAGATGGTTTATTAAAATTTGACGAAGTTGTTTTCGATGGACAAAAATATTTTAATAATTATTTAAAAATTAATGAAAGTGTTGTGTCCGAATCGGAAATGATGGAATTTTTACGAATGGGATTTCCAGAAGAATGTTTTGAAGAACATTTGGACCCAATGGAAAACTTTAAGAAAAAAATGAAAAGATATTCGGATAATATTCTTAATATTCAAGAAAAATATAAAAATATTATTGTAAAAGTATTTGGTAATAATAGAGAATTTTATCTATTGTTTGATAAAAAAGATAAAGTTTTTTATAAGTATACTGAGCTTAATCCAGTTCGAACTGGAATTGGTACTGGAAATAAAGAGGGATATCTATACAATTTTTTAACTAGTTTATATTCTCCAATGGGTGAAAATGTAGACATAAATATTTTTATTCAACCAAAAGAGAATATGAAATTAGTATTTACTAAAAAATATAAATATTATATTACTTCTAAAAAATGTGTTTGTAATACTACTGGATCCGGAGCTGGTCAAATTACAGGATGGATTGACAAATTATCAAAAGATACGAAATCGGTTAATAAAAAATATAAAAAAATCGACAATATTAAATGTATAATTCCGGAAGTTATTAAAAAATTAACAATGGAGAAACATCCAGATAACCATTTAGTCAAATCGGAGGATTAAAATGCTAGAAAGAAAAGATCTTGAAATTTTAAAAAAGATTAATGGAAGTACTCGTATAATATCAGATACTCATTTTTTTCATGATCGGGTTTTACTTTTTGAAAAATCTAGATTAGATTTAGTTCTTGAACATCCAGAACTTCCAGAAAAGTTTATTAAAGTAATAAAAGATTTCCAATACTCCGAGTATCAGGATACAGGAAAAACATATAAAAGATTAGAAATCATTTCTAAGGATTTGGTAATTTTTCATAATGAAATGTTAATTAAAAAATGGAATGAAGTGATTGAAGAGAACGATCTTATTATATGTTTGGGAGATTTTGCTTGGAAAGGAATTCAGGAAATTATTCCAAAATTAAATGGAAATAAAATTTTAATTCTTGGTAATCATGATAGAAGTGGTTTAAATTCTTATCCAAATTTTACTGTAATTAGAGGATTAGTTGAAATTCTATTTTTAAAAAATGGTAAAATAATAATGCGAGAAGTACCTGGAGAAGATAACGATAATTTATTCAGTGCTTTGATTATGAATAATTCTATTTTTAGTCATTATCCAATTTCAGAATATGAGAAAGAAGTTTCTAGACGAGGTAAAAATGAAAAAATAAATCCAAGAATTGATAAGTTAATTCATGTAGTAAATGAATACTCCAATATAAAATTTAATTTTCATGGACATACACATTCTAGAAATATAAATCCATTTGGCGAAGAGTTTGGTTTAAAATATTTTAATTGTTCTTGCGAACAATTAAAATTTATACCTAAAAAGATATCTAATTTTTTTACAGAAGAATCAGATTTAGAAATTTTTGAAGGAAATTAAAATGGGCTTAGTAAAAATATTTATATATGGTACCTTAAAAAAGGGATTTTCTAATAATGAATTAGCTGCTAAGAATGGTACTTTTCTTGGTAAGGCTATGACTAGTAAGAAATATCCAATGATACCAAATGATAGTAAGTACGGAATAAAATTCCCATATCTTTTAGATAAAGAAGATCATGGTAAATTTATTAAAGGGGAAATTTGGGTATTTCACCATACAAAATTAAATAAATTGGATACTTTTGAAACATCGATGTATCAAAGAAAACCTCTTTCCGTAATTGATGAAAATGGAAATACTCATAATGCCCAAGCTTATTTTAAAACTTTAGGTGTGGTGTATTCCGAAAAGGAATTATTAGATAATTGGGAGGAATAAAAGAACGTTTGGTAAAAGTATGAAAATAGATAATAATTCAATTTTTAATGAATACTGGAATGAGGGAAAATCTTAAAAAAATTAAACCTAATCCAGAACCAGTTTCAGAACCAGTAAAAGGAAATGAAATAATTTTACGTCAAGAATGTAAATACGGAACCGAGGAGGATGGATCAAGTATGGATTGTTATTGGTCTAGAGAATTATTTGGATACGATCACGTCTGTTTAAGAATGGATATGGGTTGTTTATATGGAAAAAAGAAAAAGGAAGAAGAATGTTAAAAGCGCATGAATTAATGTCTGGGAATGTAGATCATAATATGCAAGTTATTAAACTTATAAAATCTCGAAATTTTGATCAAGAAAGTAAACAGCTAATTATAAAAAGTAATAGTACTACTATGAAAAAGAAGTATGGTGGACCACAATTATATACAGTTAAGATAGAAGGTAGAAACGGTGTTCCAGTAATTACTCCAGATACCGAAGTACGAGTATATTGTAGCTGTCATGATTTTATTTTTAGACGAGCTTATTGTTTAAATCAAGAAGGTTCTTTATTTATACCAGAAGGATTTGTAGACGCCCCGCCTGAAAATACGAATCCAGATTGTCGTAAAAAATACTGTAAACATATATCAGCTGCTTTAAAATATCTTATTCAAACCGGTAGATAATATGATCGAAATTGATGGACACATCAGAGGACCAGTTGGAGAACGTGGACAAACTAGTCAATCAAATATAGATGAAATGTTAGAAGAACCGTTACTAGAGGATACTTTAAAATGGAAATCAATATATAAGTATTTTCCAACTTTTTATAAAACCTTTAAAAAAATTTTTCAATTATTTAAATTATCTTTTATATATGTAATAGATTTTTTTAAGTTATATCCATTATATATATATTATAAATATTTTAAATATGGAATATTTCCAATATTTTATAAACCATCTTCTGCCTTTAAATATATTCATTTTTTTAAAGTACTCCGAATACTTTTTAAACTTAGACCAGTTCCTAGAAACGATTGGATATTTTATACTCATACAAAAATTTATTTTTTTAAGATAGATTGGAATAGTTTATCTAATATAAGACGAGTCGCTATATTAATATCCCCATCAGCAAAAAAACGATTTAAAAATGATTTAATCCAAGAGTATAAAAAATTTTTACATAGAGAAGATGGACCAGCAAGTATTTCAAAAAGATATTGTAAAATCTGGGCTATTAATGGAAAATTTCATCGAATGGATGGACCAGCGGTAGAATGCAAATATATGGGATATTTGCAATATTGGGTAAATGGTAAATTGCATCGCGAAGATGGACCAGCGTTCGTATATACATATAAAACCAAAAAATCCCAATATTGGATTAATGGTAAACGATTAAACGAACGAGAATTTACAGTAAAAACATTTAAATTAAATGTTAATTTCGATTAAAGGTTTATTATGGTAAGATTAGTATTCGACGATTAATAAACTAAGGATAGTATTTTAGTTTATATAGATATAATAAATACAGTCAAATTTTCAAAGGAAAAGAATGATCACATTAAATTTTAAAGAGTACGAGAGAGTGGATGAATTACCTGAGGTAACCAATCCAGCAATATACACAAGTAACAAACATAACATCTTTAGCAAGGATTCATTATATTCCGAACAGATATTTGGACCATTGAAAAATTATAAATGCCAATGTGAAAAATTATTTGGAAGAATTAATGCGGGAGAAGTTTGTGATCTTTGTGAAGTTGAATGTGGATTAAGCGATAAACGTAATTCACAATTCGCTAAAATATTATTACCCGAAGGTATATATATTATAAATCCAGATTTTAAAAATGCGTTACAAGAAGTTTTTGGATTTAATGCGATAAAAAATCTATTAAATAAATTTCAATATAATGCAAATAAGGAGAATCCTTATTTTTATAGTCTTAGTAAAGAAAAATTATTACGGACTTCAAAAATATCGGAAAAGGAAATAGGTAATTGTTTAACCGATTTTCCAGTATTTGATATCAATTCATTAAGATTATTATTTAATTTTCTTAAAGATGATTTAAAAACAGAGTACTTTACAATAGATGATGAAACCGGAGAAGTATTGGAACATCCTGTACAGGAAGATGAAGGATTAGAGGAACGTTATAGATTTAGACATTTAATTACAGATAAAATTAATTATAAATATATTAAACATATTTTTATAAATTATATTTTAGTAACACCTCCTGGTTCAAGACAAGTTATTAAAATTTCAAATGTTAAAATTATTCCACATCCAATTTCTAAAGCTTATATAGAAATACTTAAAAATATTTCTAGAGGCACTAGTATTATGGATAATCTTTATAATGCTAATTCCGATTTTTTTGGAAATACTGTATATAAATATCAGGAATCGGTTAACGCGATTTATGACGAGATATTACAATTTAATTTTCAAAAAACCAAAAATTATGTTAGGGAATCTTTAACTGGTAAAACAATCGAGTTTTCACAAAGGGCGGTAATTGTTCCTAATCCAGTTCTAAAACCTTATCAAATTGGTCTTCCGGAAGAAAGCGTTAAAAAGTTATTTTTACCAGAACTACTCAGATACTTATTTCTTAAATACGAAGAAAATGAAATTGAAATTATAGAAAAAGAAGGAGAAGTTAAATTGTTCAGTATAGTTGAATATATTCAGTATGTATATGATAGTTTTGATAAAAACTTTGAAATAGCTATACCAGAAGATGATTTAACGGATTTTCTTAAAAATTATATTTCCGATTTTAAAATGATCGTTGAAAGACAACCTAATTTATATAAATGGAGTATGTCTGGTTATATGTTAGCAAGAGCATACGGGGATTCTCCAAATGAAATTATAGAAATGCCAGAATTAGATAATCTTTCTGCAGATGAAAGATTATTATATTTCGAAGCTATGCAGAAAGCCCCGGAATATGTTAAGAATCTTATAAAAACTGGATCAATGATGGGAAAAGTTTTTGAAAGAAATATGAAATTAGCAATTCAGAAAATATACAAGGATAAAATAGATGAGTTTAACGAAGGAAGAACTTCTTAAAAAAATATCTAAATTTCAATTCTTTGATAAAAATGGTAATGAAAAATTAAATAGTTTTACTTTAAAGAAGGATGTGGATTTGATAAGGGATATCTATACTTATTTAAATAATATTCCAAATAAAGAATCTATATCGTTTGGGGATTTATTGTGGTGTATAAAAAATGATTATAACCAAAAACCTTTATGCGAAACATGTTTTAAAGAATTAAAATTTAAAATAGAAAAAGCTAATCCAAATCACGGACCATATGTTAAAAGATATTGTAATTTAAAATGTTTTAATACTGATCCAAAAAATAAAAAAAATTCATCTACTCGGGAAAAAGAAAACGCGGAAAAAAGATTGGAAAAACGTAAAAAAACAATTATTGAAAAATATGGTTCTTGGGACAATCGTCCAGGAAAGGATAATTTTAAAAATCGAATAATTTTAGAAGAAGAAAATATTTTACTAAGAAAGAAAAGAATTAATAATATAATTCTTGGTCATCGACAAAATAAGGAATTATTTTATAATAGGGATTTTCTTATAAAAAATTTTTTAGATAAAAATAAAAAAATTAAATGGAAATTGTTTAGAGAATATTTTAATTGTTCCGAAACTTTACCATACAAACAATTCCGAAAGCTTGGTATAGAATATCAAATAAAAAATCTTAAATATTCCGAAGGAGAAAAGGAAGTAAATTCATTCATTAATAGTTTAAATATAGAAACTATTGAAAATGATAAATCATTAATAGGTAAAGAAATTGATATTTTAATACCGGAATATAATTTAGCTATAGAATATAATGGTTTGTATTGGCATAGTTTTGGTTTAAGTAAAATTGATCAAGAATATAAATATAAATTTAAACATTTAGAAAAAACTCAAGTGATGGAAGAAAAAAATTTCAATTTATTACATATTTTTGAAAATGAATGGATACAAAAGAAAGATATTTGGAAAAGTATTATTCGGAATAAACTTGGAAAAAATATCAAATCGTACTACGCTAGAAAGTTGATCGTTAAAGAGGTATCTTCTAAAGATTCTAAATTATTTTTAGAAAATAATCATTTGCAGGGAAGTACTCCCGGTAAAATAAAACTGGGTTTATATCATAAAGATACTTTGGTCAGTTTAATGACTTTTAGCACTCCAAGGTACGATAAAACATACGAATATGAATTAATAAGATTCTGTAATATTTTAAATACTTCTGTGGTTGGAGGAGCTAGTAAATTATTTAAGTATTTTATTAAAAATTATCGACCAAAAAGTATTTTATCATATGCGAATAAAAGAATAGCATATTCAAATAAAAATTTATATCTGACTTTGGGTTTTACTTTTATAGGAGAATCTTTACCTAGTTATAGTTATACTAAAAATGGAGAATTGTTTACTAGATCGAAATTTATTAAGTCAAAATTAAAACATTTACCAAATTATAAAGATTCTAAAACCGAAAAACAAATTATGCTTGAAAATGGTTATAGAAAAATTTATAATTGTGGAAATTTAAAATACGAATGGATAAAAGAGGAGGAAGAATGAAAATTATCGTTTTAGAAAAAATTAGTTCGACCAAAGTAAATCCTTGTTTAGAGGAATGCGAATATCCAAATATAGAATCACTTGAAGCAAATTTGGATGATTCTAGTTATGATATTTATTTAGATTTAAAAAAAGCGAAAGAACTTCGAGACGCATTAGATAAATTAATATCTGATATAGAAATGGTTAAATAAAGGAAATAACATGACTGAAGCAATATATGTGATAGATGGAAAGGAATTTCCATTTAGTATTCGAGAAAATCTTGAATTAAAATCGGATCATTTATATTTAAATGATAAAAAGGTATTTGATACGTTCCGACGAGGTAGCAATATTATAAACAATATTGTTACTTTTAATGATGTTGATATAACAAGTTACGGAAGAGAATTATTTAATATTCCCGAGGAATATAATAATCATTTCGTTAGAGTGAGTATAAGAGCTTAATATGGTTAAAGGGATAAAAAAATTCGTTTTGTGGAGTTTTATATTACCAGTTATTTATTTTTGGACAGTATCTTTAACTATTTTATTCGTATTGATAACTATTTTCAGTATTCTTTTTTATGGAATGTATAAAATAGTTAACCATATTTTAAATTACCAAACCTTTGAATTAGCTAGAGAAAATAAACCATTTTGGTTTATTTTCGGAAATAAATTATATAATCGAATTATAGATTATATAGAGCAAAAAGCTAAAGAAAAACAAAATGAAATTAGGGATGAAATTAACCCTGCTATGGAATTTTATGATTTTTATGAAATAGAAGAAGTTACAAAATATGAAATAAAACGCAGATGGAAAGAAGTTCAGAAGTTATACCATCCAGATTCAGGAATTAATCCAGATACCGAGAAAAGCCAATTAGCTAATAAATATAAAGATATTTTATTAAAGGCGGTAAAACAACAAAATGATTAACAATATAAATCATAATAAAAAAAAATTATTAGATTCAATACCTGATGATAAATTAGAAAATTTTATTAAATTTACAGATCGTAATGGGGATTTTGTTCCACGATATTTAAAATTAATTAAAAATGATTGTGATTTAGTACAAGAAATTAAATTATATTGGGATGAAAATATTGGTTGGCTAGATGATAAAATATTTAATAGTATATACAATGATCTCTTTCAATTAAAATGTATATGTTATTTTTTTGAATACTCGTTAAGCGATTTGCAATGTAATAATAAAATATGTGAAAATTTAGTTTGGGTCAAACATAATATTCCAGAGAGATATTGTTCCAGTAATTGTAGAAAAGCGATGAGATAATATAAAGGAGAGTACGTGAGCGAACCTAGGAAATATACTTTCGAAAAATATTTTGATAAACGTGGAATATTAAATTCGCATTTATTAAAAAATATTCTTTCCGAAGAAAGAGAAATTATAGAAAACTATTTTATCGACGCAAAATTAAATGAAATTCAAAATATAAAAACTGATATTCGGTCGAAAGTTTCATTTTATTTAAATAAATATACTAAAGATAATTTACAATGTAAAGGAAATAATTGTAATAATATGGTAAATTTGGCTAATTCTCGTCCTGGAAGTTTCTGTAGTTTATCTTGTAAAAAAGGAAGTTCGTATTTATCGAATATTGGAAAAGAAAAGTTCTCCGATGCAAGTAGATATAAACAAACCGAGACTAAATTAAGAAAACTTTATGGAGAAAATGCAAAGTATTTATTAGATAAGGAATTATTTATAAAAGAATTTATAGTAGAAAAGGATGGCGAATATATAATCGATTATTTAGAAGTTCAAAATCGTTTAAAAATATCTAAGCAAATAGTGCAAAAATATCTTAGAAAATTTAAAATAAGTGTTAAAACTCAATATAAAATTCCGGAAACGGAAAAGAAAGTTAAATATTTATTAGATAATACCAATGATTTATTAGTAAAAAATTTTAATATTTTTACAGGTACTAGAAAAGTTTTAGATAATAAAACGGAATTGGATTTTTATATTCCAGAATATAAGTTTGCTATAGAAGTAAATGGTATTTATTGGCATAGTTATGGTCAAGTTAATCATACTAAACATCCAAAAGAATTTTACAGAGATCGGCATTTTATAAAAGTTAACGAAGCCGAAAAAAAAGATATTCATTTATTTCAAATAAATGAAGATGAAATAAATCATATTCCTGGTATTTGGCAGTCGAAGATAAATGCCAAATTTGGTAGTTATGAAAAAAGATATTATGCTAGAAAATTAAAGGTAAGGTTAGTTCCATCACATATAGCAAGAAGTTTTCTAAATGAAAATCATTTGCAGGGTTTTTCATATTCTAAAATTAAATTAGGATTATATAGCGAAGATGAATTATTAGCAATGATGACTTTTGGGAAACCAAGATTCAATAAGGAATACGAATATGAATTAATTAGGTTTTGTTCTAAACTCAATATTCAAATTATCGGTGGCGCTAGTAAATTATTTAAATATTTTATTAGAAATTATAATCCTTCAAGTGTAATTTCGTATGGTAATAGAAGATGGGTATTTTCAAAAAATAATATATACTCTAAATTAGGTTTTAGATTTATAGAAATTACCAATCCTTCGTATTATTATTATAAAATTACTAAATGGCGTACTAAACCGATACATAGAAGTCAGTTTCAAAAACATAAATTAAAAAATCTAGAAGAATTTAAAGAAAATTATTCTGACGATTTAACGGAGGAAGAAATTGTTCTGAAAACTGGTTATCGAAAAATGTTTGATGCTGGACATCTCAAATATATTTGGACAAAGGAAAATTAATGGAAATACGAAAAAATAGAGTAATGGAGTTATCTAACTTAACTTCTGTACTTCATAATCATGACTATGATGGTGACAACGTCATAGCTGCTGCGTTACATTCCGAAGAAGCGAAACACGATTTCACACATATGTTTGTAAATAATAATATTGAATTTGAACAAAGGGATTCATTATTGTTTGATTTTGAACATGAAGCTATTTATGCTAGTTATATGTATACTAAAAGAGCATATGAAAACATAAATTTTGATCTTAATAACGAGTTTGGAGAAAATGCTTTATTATTAAGTGATATAGAAATAACTGTAAAAGACTTCGCGGAACTTAGAGAAAAATTTATAGATTTTGATATTATTAAAAAAAATAATTTGGTAATATCTATCGAAAATTTAGATAGAACCCTTACTTTAGCCGATTGGCTAATTAACCGATGTTTGCATCCTATTAATTGGGACGAAACATCTAATGATTTTACAATATATCATCAGTTTGAAATTCTAAATAAAAAAAATCTTACTAAGTTAATGTGGAGATTTTATAAAGATTTAAAAGCGAACAATAGAGCAAATGAATTGTGGAATCTTGGACATGAATTGGATAAATTTTTAATGGAAGTTGGTACTACGATTGATTATTGTAATCCTAGTTTTGATTTAAACGACTTCGCTGTAAATTCCGAAGAAATTACAGAGTACAAAAAGAATCTTATTCAAAATGAACCATACCTAGCATTCCATCAGAATATGGTATTATTTGAGGATTATGTTGGACCTGAGGTTAAAAAGAATCCCGATAATATTTTACATAGGGTATCCGATTCCGGAGCTAGATTAAAATCGGTCCAATTATTAAAAGCGGCAAGTAATACGGGAATTCCTACCAATATCTATGGTAAAGCTATTCCAAGAAATATTGAACATTCATTACTCGATGGTTTAACTCAAAAGGAATATTACGAAACCGGAGATAGTGCAAGATTAGCACTTATGCAGAGACAAGATAGTATTCCTAGAGGTGGAGAACTACAGAGAAAATTTTTCTTCAGTACTGGTATTTTACATTTTGAAGAAGATATAGAGGATTGTCAAGCTAACGTTCCAATAGATGAACGTAAGACAATTGATATAGAAATACATAGTAAAGATCATCTTAAATCCGTGAATCATCGCTGGTTTATTAATGAGGAAACTAAAGAAGATTTTTATTTAGATATTGAAACAACCAACGAAGATTGGAAATTATTTTTTGATGATATGGTTGGAAAAACTTGGAGAATGTATAGTCCTCAAAAATGTCAAGTACCAACGTTTGGTATATGTAAAAAATGTTTTGGTAAAAAAACTCCTACTTCCAAACATGTTGGAGCAAGTCTTGGTAGTTATATTGCAGAGGGTATTATTCAATCTGTTCTTAGAGCGCATCACTTCGGCGGAGCTTTTATTACGGAACTGGATTATAAAGTTTTGGATATTTTAAAAGATTCTAAAATTATTGCTAAACCAGATGAAACAATAATAGAATCGTCCGAAGAAAATCTCGAAACCATTACAGAGTATTTATTTACTAAGTATAATGATTCCGATTTAGATATTACGGTAAAAGATTCGATAATGTCATTAAAGGTAATTAATTTACCATATAATGATGATTCGGTAAAAATTCTTACTAGTATCGTATCTCTGATTGATAAAAATAGAAAGGATGATAAATTTATAGCTCCTAATGAAATTTATAATTCGTTAGTAGAAGTAATAACTCAAAATGATTTACTTAGTGTTTATTTTGAAATGATTCTTAGTCTTATTTTTTATGATGAAGATGATAATATCTGTAAGTACTCAGATAAACCAGCGGTTATTCAAATAGCTCTAAAAAATATTATTGAAAAATTAGATCCAAAATTATCAATCTTTTATAACTTTAGTAATAGAGCGATTGCTAATGTTTATAAAAATGAAAATGCTGGTAACGAAGGAACTGGACATATGTATAATGAGCTATTGGAAATGTATTATTAATTTTCAATAGTTTTTATCAATAGTTAACTATTCATAGTATTACTATGAATAGTTTTCTTTAAATTTAAAAAGGAATATATATGAGAGAGAAGGTATATTTTATGGATTTCGTGGAAAAGGAATTCACAGATATAGAAACATTACTAAGCATATTTAGAAAAAACACAGGATTTCAAAATCTGTCTTTAGAACAATGTTTTAATAAATCCATGCGAGATAACAATATTGGATATATTTTCAATTATCTTATTAATTGGGCAAATGAGTATCGGCGATTATTATTCGATTCGCGAATGGATTTAGAACGTATTCATATTGATTGGAAAAGAATAGTACACGATGCGAACTCTAAAAATATACCAATAGTATTCAAAGATATTGAAATAAAAAAATTAAAAATCAATTTCGAGGGAGAGTAAATGAAAGAAGTCGCTTATTTTATGGATTTTATAGAACAAAAATTTTCAGATAAGGAAAAATTAAGAAAGATTGTTGTCTTACATAGTTATTTTTCGCCTATGGATACATGGGAAGATATTTTTAAACAAGTTAAAAAATGGAATATGCTTGTAAGTTTTTTTGATTCGTTTGTAGTTTGGGACCGGGATTTTCTTAATCTTGGTAAAGAGAGTGCACGTGAGTTAGAAAATATACATCTGCTTTGGGCATCATTATGTTTGGTCGATAAAATAGAATTTAAAAAATCCAAAATCGATAAAAATATTCCTAAAATAAGAATAATTTTTGAAGGAGAGCAAGAATGGAAAAAATAGAAAACGTATTGTACAACAATGGTCAAATAGTTTTTAAAAAATAAGCCAAAAAATTAAAAATCAATTTCGATTAATTTCGATTAATATATAATACCTAAAGGAGAGATAATGGTATTTAAAATTACAAATTATTGTGATATGGGTTGTATGCACTGCATGCATGATAGTACTACTAAAGGTAAACATGCATCTATGGAAGTTATAGATAAAATGATTAGATTTGCGGAACTTGCCCCACTTACTACTACTATTCAATTAAGTGGTGGTGAACCAACAGAACATCCAGAATTTATTAAAATTCTTAAAAAAGTTCTAAAAACTTTTAGTCCACGACCAATTACTATTATTACAAATGGAAAAGGTTTTTATAATAAGGATCAATTAAAAAAAGTTTTAAAACTTATGCAAAAATATCCAAATCTTTTAATTCAACTTACATCGGTAAAAGGAATTTATAAAGATCATGATGAAAGAGTTAAGTTCTTAAATAAAAAGTTCACTAAAATTAAAAAGAAGTATGGTGATGAAATAGAACGTCGTATGGTTTTATGCGAAACTTTAGATCATGGAATAATTCCAGTTGGTAGAGCTTTAAAAAATATTGACAAAATAAAAGAAGTTTCTTTTATTGCTCAGCGAAAAAGCCCATCATGTTTCAATATGTATAATTCATTAAGTGAACATGATGGAGAGTTATTTAAAGCTATCGACTATGTTAAAACTCACAGCATGGCTAGTTTTTGTAAACCGATGATCAAAGAAGATGGTAAAGTGGTTTTTGGAGAATATGATACTTGTAGTACTATTATAGATCTAGCGGAAATTTCTATAGAAAATATGGAGAGTATGAATAGTATGAAAGTGGATATTAGTCAGGTACTTGGTCCATGTAGAAGTTGCGTAAATAACGAACATATGGAATCTGTGATCGATCAGTATTTATATAAATTTAAACAACCAGAAAAAGTTTTAACTATTAAAGATAAAACTAAACTAGACTCGTTGGAGGCAATTAAAAAACTAAAAGGAAATTAAATGAATGATGATCAAATAGATACCATAGGAAGTTCAAGTATATATGCCAAATGGATGAATATTTTAGATTTGGATAACCATGATGTTTTAAGAAAGATGATGGTAAATAGTCGGTATGGTGTGGGAGTTGGTATGAGTGTCGATACTCCTAGAGGTACCAATAATTCAATCTATGGGATTAATGGCTTAAGACCAAAGGAGATAATTTTAGATGACATGGAAATGACTAATTTACGTCAGGAGATAGCAATAACTCTTAAAATACCTGAAAATTTATTATTCGATAAACAAAAAAAACCTGAAAAATTAAAAATTAATTTTGAAGGAGATTCCAATGAATGATGATTTTTGGAATTTTTCAACACTCGACGAATTAAATAATTTAAATAATATTGATCCGACATTGACTAAACAGATAATGGAACTATTAAATGACCGAATAAATAATAATATTTCGAATATGTATAATAATACTTGGAATTATAATAATACTTGGAATATAGATAATATAGATACATCTATTAAGACAACATATTATGAAAAATCGTTAACTTTTAGAAGTTGGGATATCATTAAAAAACCAACTTCAATTAAAGAAATGATTTCACCAGGTATTAAATTTGATGAAAATGAGGATATAAAATGAGTTATTTAAATAATCAATACTTAGGTGAGAGTTATTACGGTTCAAATTCTTTAAAAAAATTATTTTCTAAACGAGAAAAAAAGAATTATCTTTAATGGAGGAAATAGAACTTTTTTTAAAAGAAGGAAGATTTGAAGAAGCTGAAGATAAACCAAAAGATATTTTAGTAAAATTCGAAGGAGATTAAATGGATGTAGCTGGCGTAGGAATACTTGCATTAATTGTATATGCATGGAGAAAAGATTTAGAAGAATATATTGTTAGAGTAGGAAGAAGAATTCTGGATAAGAATTTTAATCCAGATGAAAACGATGAGGAGAATTAATGAACTTAGTAAGTTTTAGTAAATATGATAATAGAGAGGATAACGACGAGTTATTAATTAAGGAATTCAGAAAACATGATTTGGGCAAATTAGAAGTAATTTTAATAGATCTATTTTCAAAAATTCATGAATTAAATCCAGATTATAATTTTACCTTAACCAAAGAAGATGTTCAACCAGGGTATATAAATAAAGATAATTCATTTATGGATAACTATATTATTACTCAAAGATATAAAGAGTTTGATAATAAAATTGAGGTTTTTGTACCAAAGTTAATAAAGGATAATTTCTTTATTTTAAATAATATGGTTTATGTTCCATTATTATTTTTAGAGAAGGCTCCTATTGATAGAATAGATGTCGAATCGGATAAAGAGCAAAAAATATTTGCTAATATTAATCCAGTTTATAACTTTACATTTATTTTTAATGATGAAAAGATAATTCAATTTAAAAATAAAAAAATAGATATGCTTTTATTCTTAAAAATATTTTTTAATAAAGATGAAGAGTATTTAGAATATTTAGCAGAACATGGATTAATCCATAAAAAAACTGGGGAGAATCCATTTAGATTCACAAAAGAAGAATTAAAGAAAGTTATTGATTTCTTTGGTTTTCATAAAACGGATTTTTTTTACGAGTTATTTGAAAAGGAAGGAACTATAACCAATTTCTTTGATAACTTTTTAATGCTTGAATACTACAGAGATGTTTTTGATAATTATTATGGAGTGCGAACACTTCCAGAAATCTTTAAAAAAATTATCGAGTTGTATATAAATGAAACTCCAATCGATATGGCAGATCCAGATAACAGAAGAATAGTTCTTTTAGAATATTTGGTTAGACCAGTTTTCGAAATTTATGTAAGACTTCTTTATGGAGCGATTGACAAAGCAAATCAAAACTTTTTGGCAAGTATGAATAAAAATAGTATTATGACCAAAGGTTTTAATAAGAATCTCCACCGAGGTAACTTATATGATTTAAGTCTTCCGTATCCATCTTCATTAATACATAAAGTATCTCAAGATATTAGTATTATTACAGATGGTCGTTTACCAAAATCTTGGACAGAGAATCATCCAAAAACGTTTGGAAAGATTTGTCCAATTTCGGTTTCAGCTGATAAAACAGCATTAAATTTAGTACTTACTAGTACTACAAAAGTTAATTTATTTGGGAAAATATTATAAAGGAATCAGGATGATTGAAAACACTAAAATGGAAAAGAAAAATTTTAAAGAAAAATTTTTTAAGTTTATGATAAGTCCAGTAGTAAATTATGGAATAGCTGCTTATTTAATTATTATTGGTATAATAATATCAGCCACTGCCGATACAAACATTATGTTTTATTTGGGTATTTTTGATATTCTTGCTGGGATAGTTTCGTTTATATTTTATAAACGAAATATGAAAGCTTTAGAAAATTATAATATTTTATTAAATTATATCCAGGTTTATAAAAATATTCCAACTTATTTATTATTAAAATATCAAAAGGAGGATTATGAAAATTTAAAACAATACGTTTTAAAAGATTTCGAATGTCTTTTAAATAATCATGATGTACTTATTTATATTAATACTTATCCTGGTACCATAATATCTGATTATTTGAGTCAGAATATAGAAACTTTAGATAGAAATTTCTTTAAAAAGGGTTTTCTTATTATTGATCCAAATATTGATAATGATATAGCATTATTTAAATATACTATGAAATTGAATAGGAAACTTAATGAATAAGTTAGATATTTTTCAAAGTACTAGGGAAAAGATAAATATTTTTTTAGATTTTAAATTGTTTGATCCAAAAGAACCTTTAGATCAAACCGAACGTTATATGTGTGCGGAAGATTATCTAATACATTTATCGGATGATTCGAAAGATATTTATCTAGATTTTACATTAGCCGAAGCTAATATTCCAGATCCGGAGGATGAGGAAAAAGTAATAAAGGTATTTGAAAAAATACAATTGAGTTATTTAGATATGCAAGCTAAGATCAAATGGTACAAAGAACATGTTATAAAACAAACTTGTCAGTTATTTGAAGAAATTTATATACATGAGGATAATATCCAAAGAAATATAAAAAAAATAGGATATCTTAGTGAAATCCAAATAATATTAGATGAAGAAAAATTTAAAAAAAGTAAAAGGAGATAGAATGAATCAATTATATACTGGAGAAATAACAGCATGTTATTTAAATATATCTAAGCAAAATAAAGAGTACTCTGTAGGATACATTAGATTACCTGATGAAACTGGAAATTTTCAAACATATAAATTTTTAGTTTTTAAATCGGATATAGTATCTAAGATTAAAGATTTTGGTCCAGAAAATTTAAAAGGTAAAACTATTGGATTAGTTGGAGTATTTGCTCAAAATACATATAATGGTGTTACAGAGTTTCAATTAACGGTAAACGATATTCAATTGGAAAATGCTGTTGTACCATCTGAACAGATTCCGACGAATCAACCAAGTACTCAACAACCACAAATGGGAGTACCGGAACCGGTAAATAATTTGGATATCCCAACCGTACCAAATTTCTAATCCTTTTGGATTAGATAAATAAATAAAAAAGGATCAATATGACAAATACAAAACATATTATAAAATTATTGGATAATATTAAAAATAATTCTAGAACTACTCAAAAAAAAATTATTTTACTCCAATTGTATAAATTAGATAAAAAAAATATTATTAGATTTTTCCAATACGTCTATAGTCCATATATTATTTTTAATATTACTTATCCAAAAGAAGAAGAGTTATCAATAATGGATGATTATTTTAAAGTACCCGTAAATGATTTAGGTACTTTATTAGATAAAATAGAAGATCTATTTTTAATTAAAAAATTGCGTGGAAATGCTGGGAAAAAAGCGTTAATACAATTACACGACTCTTGTAATCAAGATACAAAACTATTTCTTAAAATGATTCTCGATAGAGATTTAGATATCGGATTGGGTGTTCGTTTAATTAATCAAGTTATTCCAAAATGTATTCCAACGGCCGATTATATGGGAGCCGTAGGATTTAATGGATTCATTGATCTGATAGAAAGAGTTCAGCAACACGTTAGTTTAACACATGTTGAAGAAGGAGCAATAATTGGATTAGTTCAGGAGAAAGCGGATGGATTATTCGCATTTGCTAACCTTAGTACCGGACAATTTATAAGCAGACGATTAAAAGAAATTATATTCCAAGATAAAAAAATCCTTAAACAAGTGAGAGATTTTAGAATCTTTTTGGAAAAACATAGATATATCGATAAAAAAGATATAGTAACTCTTCACGGAGAATTAACTATTGAAGGTTATCCAAACCGTTTGGAAGCTAATGGTATTTTTAAAGCTTTAACAACTTTAGCTTTAAAAGAAAAAGAGGATTCAAAAGAGGCTAAAAAATATAAAGCCGAATTTAAAAAGGTATTTGGTATTTCCGATAGAGAAATGCGAGAAAAAATTCGCTATACTGTGTGGGATTTAACGGTAAATAAAGATTTTAATAATCAACCGAATAACTTAGGAAGATTCTCCAAATTAAAAAGTGCTCTTACTGCTTTTCAAGAAATGGTAGGTGGGGAATTAATTCAGTTAATAGAAACTATTTTTATCTCTAAAGAAAATGTAGAAGATATTATTGGTTTTTTTAAACAGCAACTGAAAGCTGGAAAAGAAGGAGTTATATTCAAAGTAGGTTATGCTAATTTTGAGACCGGACACTCTACAAATTGTATCAAATTTAAAAATATTTTTGATTTTGATTTAAAAGTAGTTGGTTTTGAAGAAGGTAAAAGAAAAGATACTTTAGGAGCATTAGTTTGCGAATCTAGTGATGGTTTAGTTAAGACTAATTTATCTGGAATCGATAAAGATCTTAAAAAAGAGATTTGGGAAAATCAAGAAAAATACCTAAATATTATTTGTGAAGGTGAAGCTAATGATATTACTAAATCGGATAAAAATGAACATTATAGTTTAATGCATCCGCGCTTTATTGCATTCAGGGGTGATAAAGACCAAGCGGATGATTTAAATAAAATTATGCGTTCTAGAAATTCTTTTAAATTAATTCATAACTTAAAAGAAGATTTGAGAAAGGCTGTATTTGAAAAAAACTTATTCCATAACGACAGTAATACATAATAAGGAACATAAATGAGTATTGTGAGCAATATTAACCAAGATGATAAAAATGTAGTTTTATTTAGTCCGGCAGTTGAAGTATTTTGTCCATTCGCATCCAGTGTTGATGCGTCTAGATTAAATATGGAAAATAAGCAAATGGGGCAACTAGTTATTTCGAAAAAAACGGAAACTCCGTTTATTATAGATAAAAACTATAAAGATTTAACTACCGTTCAATCGCCTTATCAAGAAATAGCCGAAGACGATGGAATAGTTATTTTTAGAAAAGATGAATTACTTATTATTTATTATACTACTAAAAAGAATATGGAATTAAAACATATTCCAATGTATAAAAAATTAATTAATAATAGTCTTTCTTTAAAATATTGTGTAACTGAAGGAACGTCTTTCAAAAAGAACGATGTTCTTTTTGATTATAGCAATTATATTCCAGAGACCCAATTACCAAGGGTTGGTTACAGAGCTGATATTTTATTTAGTACTTTCTTCGGCTTTAATGCCGATGATGCTATAGCAATTTCGGAAAGCTTTGCTAAAAAAACCGAAATAGAATACAGCGAAAAGATTTTCATACCAATTACAAAATTTATGAAATTTATTAAAAATAAAAAAAGCGAATCCTATTTTCCATTACTTGGTGAAACTTTAGATGATACTGATAAAATTGCTACATATTATAATATAGATATGGAAGATTTCTTCTTAACCGAATTAATCAATATCGATGAGAGCACAGAATCCAAATATTATACTAAAGGTATAGAAGGTATTAAAAATGGAAAAGTTGAGAGAATTAAAGTTCATAAATTGACCGATAAATCATTCGATGAAAAAAGAAAAGAGTATTTTTATACTTCCGAACTTATAACAGAGTTGGAATATTATTATAATATCCAACTTAAAGATATCGAAAGTCTTCGGTTAAAATTTAGATCACTTGGTTTAAAAGAAGAAGATGTTGAGGAATATGTTGGGAATATAGAATCACAATACTTTCAAATGAAAAATCCAAGTAAAATGATGATCGAAGAATTTGGAATGCGTTATAATACCGATCCAGAATTCTTAGATTATATAGTGGAACTCGATATTTCATATACCACTGGAACAACTAAAGGTGATAAATTTAGTAATCTCTATGCTGGTAAAGGAACGGTTGCTTTAATAGTTCCCGATGAACTTATGCCTAAAAATCCAGACACTGGAAAACCATTTGATGTTGTTTTTAACTCTCTTGGTATCTTTGGTCGTAATAACTGGGGAAGCATTTACGAATTAAATCTAAGCAAAATTATTAGAGATATCGAAAAATCTGATAATGCTTTAAGAATAGAAAAGCTTCGTTTGGTAGCAGAACTTTTTCTTAAGGATACCGATCCAGAATATTATAATACGGTAATGAATTTATTATCAAATAATGAAACTATTAGTCCAGTACTTAAGGATATTGATAAAAATGGTTTATATTTATTTTTTAGTAATTTTGCTAATATTCCTTATTATAAATTTATGAAAAAAATGAATAAGTATGAGGCGACATTTAATATTAATTTAACTTCTAAAAAAGATGTTACTTTTACTGGAGCATTTACTACTTATTTAAGAGTTTTCTTAAATTTAGAAAACACTATTTTTAGAAAGAATGATATTAAAAGTTATTATGAAACCACTGCTAATCTACAATACGGCGAAAATTATTTAATCAAATTGTATCATACCAGTAACTCAAAATATAACGCAGTGTCATTTGCTAATAATTATAGTAAAACTACTGGACAACCAGCCAAAGGTAGAAAAGTAGAAGGTGGTCAACATTTAAGTTGGCAAAGTACGGCATCATTATTATCACACAGACATAATAATGCTGTGTTAAAAGAGTTGTATACTTTTAAATCTGATTCCCAAGAAGATAAGGAAACTTTTTTAATGAAAATTATTAAAGATGGTAAATACAATATGAAGCAAAAATACCAAAGTGTTACTAAGAAAACTATTAACACTGCTTTAAAAATAATTGGTATGGAATTTGTGTAAAGGGCCGAAGCCCTTTACTAATCTTGTCTTTAAAATAAGGACATGATTGTATAGATATCTTAATATCAGATAAATATAAACTGCGGTTTATATTTATCATTTTTCTTTATTTTTAGTAAAAAATAAAAATTAAATTACAAAAAGGAGACATATATAATGTCTACAATAACAACAGAAAACGAAACGAGAGAAGTACCAGTAAACGAAGCGGAAATCAATATTGGACAACGCCTTATTCGAACCACTAATGAAGAATCAAGACCAGCGATTAGAACTAGTCTAACTGATTCAGATAGAAGTTTAACAAGAGAAGATGATGCACAAGAAGAAGATGCTGCTTACAGAGATAGAGATTACTCTGCTCCACAACAATTAAATATTTCTGAAGAAGATATCATCAATAAGATTAAGGATTTTGAAAGAGATATCTATACTTATGATGATACAAAATCGCTGTTTCAGAATCGAGAAAGAGGTAAAGCAAAAATCCTAGAGATGGGCCAATACCTAAGACCATTTGGAGAACTTACTCCAAGAATTTTAGAGATGGTTAAATGCATTAATATTAATCATATTAAACCACCACGCGATTCGATTATGGTTAACAACTTACTTACAGCTAAGGTTCAACCGGCTAAAATTTCCGGCGATTCGTACATGAGTATTTTTAAGGCTCAAAAATACCTTTTAAATATTCAACAGGATATCACCGAGATTAAAAACTTCTTTTATGTCATCGATAAAAACAATGCGAGTATTCTTCTTAAAAGTTTTAAGGATAATAAACAAGCATTGATTAATATTATAGTTGGTCTTGTAAAAATTGCGTTCGCTTATAAAAGTATTACTATTAAATACGAAAGAAGTTATGATTTAATTTACAAAAATCAGACTTTTGCCGACGTCGTGTTTGATTTTGATTCTTATCAAGCTTTTGGAGATTATGTATTCCTTAAAAAAATTACGATTGAAGTACAAAATGAAGATGGAGAAACTGTTCAAAACACAAACATCGTGAAAATTCGTTTATTTCCAGAAGATTTCAAAAGAGTGGACCTCAAAGTAAAAAATGAAAATGCGCGAAATACTGAAAATATGGTAGTAGATGAAGTACCGGAGGCATTTGAATTAGAAGTATTTGAATCTAAAGATTACGAATCTGCTGAAAATTTAGAATTTTCAAAGGAGATTCTAGAGGCATTTATCAAAAACGATGAATTCAAAAATAAAATCTTTGATTTTATTAATGGAGCATTTCTAATCTATCCGGAAATTTTAGATCATCTTCCGGAAAATATTACTTTAAAAAAAGAGGATTTTAAAATCTTTGATTATTTAGAGAATCAAGATGGTCAGAATGATTAAAATAAAGTAGCTTAAGTTAAATAAAGGAGATTTCATGATTGAAGTAAAATTAGGAACAACGTATGAACATGCCGTAAAACTTTCTAAAACCATGACCGATGTTGTAGCAGTAGAAACCGAATATGGTGATGATTATTTTGGGAAAAAAGATGGAGCAGTTCTGGAACTGCTCCATCATGGAAAACTATCGAATAATAAATCAGCAAGTACTATATTAATACCTGATGATTATTCTCCGGTTAATTATAAATACAATAATTTTATAATTAGTCATGTTGATTTAGATACAGTGTTTGGTATTATGTGGGCAGGTGGTTATTTAAAAAACACAGAGACTGCTAGAAATTTTAGTGAGTTAGTTGGATATTTAGATAGAAATGGATTTTATAAATTTAAAAACGAAGTACTTAATTATGACAATCCAAATCATATTAAACTTTTAGCAGTTACGAGTTTAATTAATTTTTGGAAAATTAATTTAAATAGTTTATCGAAGGATATTCATAAATTAATACTTCGTATTAGAGATTATATTATTCTTGATGTTCCAGAAGATATTAAAAAATATCTTTTACAGGGAATTAACGAAAACGATTTTTTAAAGAACATTACCGAATTAGAACTAAGCATTCCAAAAATACTAGTAACTTATATTAGTAATACTTCTGTAACCGATCGTTATTTAAATAATGGTTTAGAGTACGATATGATATTACAGTATAATACTGGTAGTAATAGTATTACATTGGCTTGTCAAAATGAAGAATTATCTAAAAAATATTTCGGACCGAATGGAGTTATTGAACCATTACAGGCGTTTTTTGGTAAGAAAGCTGGTGGTCATAAAAGCATTGGTGGTTCTCCAAGAGGAGAAAAATTACAAATAGAATACTTAGAAGCTTTTCTAAAATTTCTTAAACGAAATTATTTTAATATTTAGGATAGAATATGTTTAATGATGATATAAATATAAGATCGAGTAATATAAAAGTAGTTTTATTTTTTAAAATACTCGAACAATTTGATTTAAATCCGGATGATTGGATAAAAAGAATGCTTCCTGGTAATCAAGGTTGGGATAACTTTAAACCACAATATAGAAATCCTAAGTTGGGACCATTTGATTTTTTTGAAAAAGTTGCTCCAGAACATTGGCCATTATCTTCTTTTTTAATAGGTAAACATCCAAACGTAAAAAAAATTATAAAAATGGCTAATTATTGGAATAGTTTATTAAAAGATAATTCTAATAACATGCGTATTATCGATAAAAAATTAAAAATAAAATTTGATACATAAATAAATTATAAAGGAGGAAATATGATTATACAGAGAATAAAAAAAGATTGCCGAATAAAATTATATCGACTAAAATATACTAATGTTGGTATTAATGAAAAAATTCCTTCGTACTTAGGTAAAACTGGAAAAATAAAAGAAAATTATAAAAATTTAAATTTCTGTACAAACAACGTACTTATTGAAATGGATGATGGATTTTCATTCTGGGTGTCATATAAAGATCTAATTGATTTATCGGTTGGGGTAAAGATGACGTTTAATGAGGTTCAAAAAATTTTAGACAGTATTGATCCAGGACAAGATACAGTAAAAATAGCTTTAAATATTTATTACGATTTTTTAAAAGGTATTCCCGAAAAGGAAATAGCTAGTAAATATAAGATAGATATATATTTAATACCCGAAATATATTTTTTATTTAAAAATTATTAGCTAATTAAAGGATACATATGGAAGATAACGCGGTACAGGTAGCCAAACACCATGAAGATATTTTTAAAATAGATTTTATTAGTACTATTGAAAAACATCCTAATCTGCTTTATGCAGATACGGATTCATCCTATAATTATTTTAAAGTTCCTTTTAATAAATATGATGATATGCATAGAACTGTCGATTATTCTCAAAAAGTGGCAAAAGATTGTAATATTAAATACAGAAATGTTTTTGATACTATTTTAAAAGAACGAGCAAATATTGATCCAAAATGGAATTTTATGGATTTTAAATCAGAAGTTATAGCAACAAGAGGATTTTTTAATACGAAAAAATTTTACGCTTTGGCTAAAATTTGGATGGAAGGAACTTTTTATGAAGATTTGGAAATTAAAAAAACGGGTGGTCAAATTCTTAAAGCAGATACTTCTATAGTTACATTAGAATTCTTAAAAGAAATTTACGATGTTTTAACGGTTAGGGTAGAATTTGATACTTTAGAAAAGATCAGATATCAGATTTATAATATTATAAAAAAGAAGTACGTTGATTTAATTACTAAAAATATCAGGAATTTTAATTTTAAAGAGTTTGTTATTCCAAAAAAATGGCCAACCAAAGCTACAAAAACGGTACCTACACATATCCAAGGTGCTATGTTTTATAATCTTATTTTTGATGATCAGCTTCGCCCAGGAGATAGTTTATTAATGGTTCCAATAATTATTAATAAAAATTTGGTATATAAAAAGTACCAACATTATCAAAGAAGTCCATATCAATTACAAAATGATTTTATAAAGGATAAATTGAATATTATTTCATTTCCATCTGATTTAGAATTCTCAGATGAGAAAAAACAGGAAATTATTTTGAAATTACAACAACTTGATATCCGTATAGATTTTGATAGAATTCTTAATTTTAATATTGATATGAAGTTAGCAGCTTTCGATAAATTATTTCCTAAAGGGGTTTAAATGGGACCAGAAGATTTAGTTGGAATACCATATCCAAAAAGGGAAATCGAAAACTTTTTATATAGGAAATCGTTAAAACATTATCAATTTTACAATGTTGATTTTAATCCAAATGCTTACGCATTTCATAACTTTAAACGATTAGGTTACAAAGAAGCAGCCTATGATAAAAAAATACTTAATAAATCATATTATGATATCGAGGTATTTATAGAACCTGGGGTATTTCCAGATTCAGAAAAGGCAGATCGTCCTATAAATGCTATAGCAGTATATAATAATATGACTAATCAAAGTACTATTTATTATCTTAAGCAGGTTCAAATTCCAGAGAATGGAAGGTTGGTAACCTATACTCCAGAAATTAATGATCAGGATCAATTGCAACGTCTAGTCGAAGCTGGATACGCGAAGTTATGTGAAAAGGATCCAAATTATATAGTACCTGATTTAAAAATTAAGGTACTTGGTTTTGATTCAGAAGTTGATTTACTAAGAACATTTTTTAGAGATCGATTAATGGAAGAAACTCTTTTTCTAATCGGTTTTAATAGTAATCTTTTCGATAATCCATATATATTCAACCGATTTATAAATCTTACGGATAGAGAAGATACCGCAAATTATGTTTCTCAGTTTGGAGAATTATCGAATAATGGAAAATATTTTAAAATTCCAGATTATCTATTAATAGATTTATTGGAGATGTATAAACCAGTTGATCAAGGTGGAGGTGGGTTTGGTAAATCTTTACCAAATTTTAAACTTCAGACTATTATCCAAAAAGAGTTAAAAATGTCCAAATTGGATTTACCTGGTGGATTTAATGAAAATTATCTAGGGAATTTGCCAAATTATCTATTGTATAATATGATAGATGTTATTCCAATTTTTAAATTGGATACTAAGTTACAGTTCCTAGAATTACAATGGTCATTAAATTCATATAATAATAGTATTATGTCGGCTACTACTGGTGGCAGATCGTTAATGTATACATTTAGAAACAATCTTCATTATGTTATGGAAGATAAACTTTTAAGGTATACTAAATTAAACAAAGAAATTCATTTCGAAGTTTAAATAAAGGAGAAAATATGAGAATCGGTAAAAATATAAATATCTTTACTGGATCGGTTGATGGCGTTCTGGCTATAAAAGACACCATTGGTGAAAATAAAGTTATTACTTGGTTAGGAGTTATTGATAATCCCGATCATAAAGTATACGTTCTTTTATTTTTAAGAATCGTTATTAATAAAAGCAGTTAATATGATAAAATTATTTAATTTTATTGAAAATCTTAAATATTATTTTACCTTTTTGATTGAAGATAAAGATGATGATTTTATATATATAAATAAATTACTTTTACTTAAATTAAAAAAAGTTGAATCTATTTGGGGTAAGGAAACGAATTACGTGGGTGATTACGACGATAAAGAAAAACTTAAAGAAATAATCAAAGAATTTGAAAAAATAATCGAATTCCAGGAAACGTCCGAAGATGAAAAAGAAAATAAAAAAAAGAATTTCAAAATTTATGATAAACTTGGGTATTTAATACCTAAACTTTGGAATTAGGAGAATATTATGTTACCGTGGTATTCAATTAATTCTACTAGTGGTGGAATACACAACAATATTGAAAACATAAGATTTTCTACAGTTAAGGATAAATTAGTAAGAATTGAATTATTCTCATTAAATGAATTAATTAAAATTTATCCTAACTTTAAAAAATATGGAGAGTATATTATTTTTGGAGAAGATTTATTTTTTAATTATAAAAATTATCTTTTATTTGAAAATGATACCAATTTTGGTGGACATGGAAAAATAGTGACTTTTAAAAATATTACGGAATATGATCTTATAAGAGGAGATACTTTTAAGTTATGTACTTTTCTTAAATATCCATTCGAAGATATTTATATTCAATCAGGATTATATATTTATAATTGGATGGTAAAAAAAATATCCATATATCCTATGATAACTTTTCAAAATAGACGAGTCGATACTCAACGACCTAGATTAAGAAGCGAAATAGATTGTTTAATAGAATATAAATTAAAAACGAATGTTGATAAATCATTTTATCCATTAATGTTAAAATATAGAACTGAACCAGTCCAAGAGACTCAAGAAGGTTTTATATTAAATTGGTAAAGGAGAACTTATGGAAAACAAAGAAAATATGATACAAAAAGTACCTATCAAAGAAATAGAATTATTCAATGGAGCAGTCGATATTAAAGAAACCTTAGTTGATTGCGGCTTAGAAGATGTTTTAGTGGTTGGTATTGCCAGAGGTGGTTTAAACTTAGCACAGATGTTATCATATGGTTTAAATTGTCCAGTCGAAACAATAAGTATTCAATTGAGAGATTGTAAAACCGAAAATGATCCGGACGCATTATATCATAAAATTTTTGATTATTTTAGCTCCTTAGTTGAAGATTGTACTTATAAAAATATTATTTTTACGGACGATTTAATTGATTCTGGAGATACAATTGAACTAATCAAAACTGTTTTTAAAGATATAGTAAAGGTATATAAAGAGGATACGAATTTAAATATTCATTTTGCTGTTTCTTTTATGGATAAAAAATATCTTCAAAAAATAAAAGAAGAAACTTTCGCTGATCCGGATCTCAGATTTAGCTATTATTATGGGGCTTTTAAACCAGATGGTTGGTTAGTTTTTCCTTGGGATATTATATAATGAATACGAATGGTAGTTATTATAGATATTATAATCAAACTACAGATAAGGTAAAAATATGAGATATTCATTAGAACACGAAAAAGAAGCGAATGATAAAAAAAAATTACATTTTGGAACATTAAGTAATATGCCAACCATTAGCGAATGGTTTGTATCTCTCGAAGGAGAAGGCAATAGTATTGGTGAACCAAGTCTTTATATTAGATTAAATGGATGTTATTCTGCAAAATGTTCTTGGTGCGATTCTAAATATTCTTGGTATTCCAACGAAGGACAAGAATTGGAAAAACTTGGTAAGGAGATTAAAGCGGGAATTAAGGATAAAGAAATTAAAAGACTTACCATTACTGGTGGAGAACCACTTCACTTTATAGCAAGTCTTAATAAAATTATAGATTGGTTAGCTGATAATGATATTTATTTTGATTTTATTGGTATTGAAAGTAATGGTAATCTTTTACAAGATAAAAAAGTAGTTATGGAAACTATCAAAACTTTTAATATTATCGAGAGACAATGTGGAACTTTACCAACATTAACAATTAGCCCAAAACTCGATGCAGAAGCTTGTTATGGTGGTGAATTATCCCAAGAACAAGTATGGAATATGTATAATAAAGTAATTGATAACTGTATGAATTATTTTAATAAAAGTCATCTATATTTTAAATTTGTATGGGAAGCTGATAAAGAAAATTTAGATAATATTATGTTTATTAATAAATTAAAAAGTTTTCATTTGGGCAGAAAACATATTATGTTGATGCCTTGGACACCGAATGAACCACATGGTAAAGATATAGAACTTTGGAAAAACTCCCAATATACCGCTTCTAGAGAAGCTCTTAAACTAGGTATTAAATATTCACCAAGATTACATATTGATATCGAAATGGATTAAAGGATAGAACATGTCTTCTATTAATTATTCCAATTATTCCATAACAGCAACTTTAATTCCAGATTTGACAGTACCAACCGTGGAAACAGTGGATTTAAAAAATTGTAAAACTTTTGATAAAGATCGACTCCTTGGTTTTAATATTGTTAAAAATATATTTGATACGAATTGTGTACCACTTTATGAATTAATACTTTTTTCCCCAAATGAGGATGAATTACATTATCTAAGTAATATTTTAGTAATGTTAGAAATATCAATTACTATAAATAATACTGAGGTTTATAAAAATACTTATAAAATTAAATCTAGTTCCGAATCTAGGACCGAGTTAAAACCAAAGAACAATATTAATTTTAAAAAAATTCATTTAGTTTTAGAATCATATTTTATACATAATCTAATAAACTCAAATACTTTTTATAATTTAAGTTCAGCCGGAGAATATGTTACGAATATTTCGATTTATAATAAATTAACTGATTTTTTAGTTAAGCATTATGGAACTAGTTTAGAAATATTGACAAATATTTCTAAACTATCAAGAACTAGTAATAATTTCTTTGATTTTTCCTATAATGCCGAATCAACTGATTTGGATAATTTGGTGAATTATATTCATAATGACAGAATTTCGACTTATCCAATATTATTTGGAGTGGATGAAGTTTTTCATAGTATTTCTTCCGGAGATAATATTTCCGTTACTCCTGGAACAATTACGGAATTAATAACTCTTGATTTATACGATTCGGATAGTATCCATTTTGTAAGCGATTCGGTAGTTTCGTTTTTAAATAGTACTTCTTATAGTATGAGCAGTGCTAAATTTATCGAACCATATTTTTCAAGTATTTTTATAAAAAATACGCTTTGTGATAAGTTCGAATATGAGGATACCGCTTCTGGTAATGTTTTTGTACTGGAACCGATTACGAATACTAGTATAAAAATGGATAAGATAAATAATAATTTACCATCAAATATGTATCTACATAATGAATTAATACCAAAGAAAACATTTCGAGGTAATTTAAATAGAATTGAAGTAAATGCATGGAGACAAAATTGTTATGACTTTTTTAAAAAAAGTCCTAAAATTTACCGAGTTGATTTTACCAAAGCGACTTTAGATCTTTTTAAATTAGGAAGAAAAACCAATTTAGGAAATTTAGAAGGTGTTAGTATAATAGTTGCGGCAGAAATTAACATTACTTACGGATCAAATCCAAATATACGAGCTGGGGAATTAATAGATTCGTATAACCATATATGTTCTGGTTCAGTTTATCTTTTAAACTGGGTACCGTAATATATTCTTGGCCGAAGCCAAGATTTTAAATATAAAAGGAAATAAGATGTTACATACAAAAATTAAGGACCTATTATTAACGAAGGTTCCTAATATTACAAACTTTTTAAAGGATATGGAGTTACCATTATCATATTTAGGTATTCGATATTTTTTATCGGGGAAGCAGGATAAAATCGGTGAAAAGGGTTTAGAAAAAATTATCGATAAATTGGAATATGAAATGATTCTTGTTCCAGTAAAAACAGAAGAAGATAAAATAGAAGCTATAAAACTACAGGATAAGTTTATAGCTGATTTTAATCAGTACTTAGATAAATTCAAAGATGATCGAAAAACTACAAGAAGAACTTCTGAAAATACTGGACCAATGGCAATCGAAGGTATATTAACTGATTTAGATACATCTAAACCAACTTCGAATACCGATGATGGTATATCTATTGATTTGGGAATTACGGCAGAAGATTTATTCTAAAGGATTAAAATGAACTTATTAAATGTTCTGGAAGAAAACGGGCAGGTTGTATCAGAGGAAGCGAATAAAAAACACGAAATTATTGTTAATTTAATTAAACGGTTATATCATGATTTGGATATTTATTCGAAATCTCTTATTTATATCTGGCAGGATGATAACCGTATTAAAATTAGTATGGATGGTGGTCAAGAAACTTTTCATATTAAAAATGGTACCAAATATTTTCATATTCCTAATATTGCTATGGAAACTCTAGTTCTAAAAGAACATATTGAAAACCAGGTAAAAGAATTTATGAAAATAAGAGGATTGGAAATATATAATTTTTATATGGATCCAAGAAAAATCATATTTAAAATAAAAGCTTTTAAAAAGGTGGATTTAGAAAAATGTCTTTATTAACATATTCTAAAAATCAAGTAAAATGTTATCAAAAAAAATATAATGTAAAATTCCAAAATGAATTTCCTGTGGATTTTTTAAGAGGTATCTATGCTTTTAAAAATGAACCAGTAAATATCCATAGTAATATAAGACAGGAAATTTTATATAATAGTATTCTTAATATGTTTAATTATAATTTTTGGCCAAAGAATAGTATTAATTATTCTAGAAGTAAAGAGTTGAATAATCTTTTGATATCAAGAATATATCCAGAAATCGATTTATTATTAACCGATAGAAAATTGTTTTTAAAAAAACTAAAAGCAGTTTTATTATTGGAAAATTTTAAAATGATTGATTGGTATATAGAAGATATAAATAAAATGTTCATCGTTAATTATACTAATTTTGAAAAAGATTTATCATTGATTGAATTTGAACTTGGTCAATTAAAATTCGCAAATAAAACATATGGTGATTATGCTTTGGATTATCTAAGTACGTACAGAAGATACTATAAATTTTTAAAAAGATATTTTAGTGGTTATGGTCAAGATAAATTTCAAAAACGTGAAATACTTGCTTGGAATTTAATTACTGAAAATATTGGATTAGATAGGACGAAATTAATTAATTTGGAAAAATGCTTTATTCCAATTGATTATAGAATACCTAGTATCTTAAAACATGCTGGAGTATTAAAACTTCCAGTACAATTCGATAAATATTTTCGCAATAAAGAAATATTATCTATCGAAGATGAAAAAGTTTTAAGAAGTTTTACTTATTTAACTTTACAAAAGTTAAAGAAAAATCTTAACCAAATTGGCGATGGTCTTACGGATTACGAATTAGATAAAACCTTATTTAATATGTATTCTCAATACCGAGATGTTTATGGTGAAAGTCATTTCAAATATAATACGACAGCTTATTAAAGCTATACAAAATAAAGGAAAAATAAAATGAGAAAAGTAGAAGAATTACCTGAAATTAAAAGTGGTTTAACTTGGGCAACCGATGAAAAAGTATATACAATTATTGAAGTAAATGAAGATGAAGTACAATACTTGGTAAACAACCAAGGAAAAAGTGCCAAAATAAAAACAAAACATATTGATAAAATTGTAAAAATGTTATTAAAAGCATCTGATATTTTTGTAGATACTAAAACATCAGATAAAAAAGTTCAGGTAAAAGGCGTTTTAATTAATGCTCATGAATTAACTTTAAGAGATTTACCTCTTGAACAACCATTGTCGAATGGTTCGGAAACAATTTATTGTTTTTCATTAAATGGTAAAGATAATAAAATGTTAATTGGTCAAACTAGAATGGATACTGATCCAATATGGATGCCAATCAACGATGTCTTTAAAGTAGTATCGAAGGAATTTCTTACGAGTATTTCACAAGGTTCTGTAGATTTCGAATCTGAACCAGATCCAAAAATTATTCAAAAAAAAGCTTTAGAAGCTATTAAAAATCTTAAAAATAAATAGATCTTAGGATCTATTTATTCCTGTCTTTAAAATATCGTCTTGGCCGAGGCCAAAAAAATAAAAACTTAAATAAAAAAGGAAGCCCAAATGGCACAAATTATCTCAAATACTAACACTACAAGTATTCAAGCAACTGCTAAATCTGGAGCATCTTCTTTAGATGCTTTACTTCAAGAAGCTGTTCAAAGTTCTGGAAGTGCTACAAGTACATCTGATACAACAACTGATTCTAGCACTAGTACACCCGATTCTGGAATCTCTATTAGTACAGCCGATACATCAAGTATTCAAGCAACTGCTAAATCTGGAGCATCTTCTTTAGATGCTTTACTTCAAGAAGCTGTTCAAAGTTCTGGAAGTGCTACAAGTACATCTGATACAACAACTGATTCTAGCACTAGTACACC
>Ga0256843_1000019_pt1 | contig 130862 bp, 127 predicted proteins | sample AlvinellametaG_FD_191572 | JGI IMG/M metagenome (GOLD analysis project Ga0256843, IMG submission 191572) | Pompeii worm associated microbial communities from hydrothermal vent at the East Pacific Rise, Pacific Ocean - Alvinella | ecosystem: Host-associated > Annelida > Integument >... | reverse complement strand
TGCAAAACAGAACACGATAGAGATTTGAATGCAAGTATAAATATCTGTAGAGTTGGGGCATCAACTCTTGGTACAGATGGCGTAAGACTGGCTATTTGTCAGCAACCATCGCTTTAAAACCAGAATCTCCCGCATTTATGCGTGGGGAGTATGTCAAATTTTCAGTTCCACGCAACCATTTATAATCTCTATTAAACCCTCAAGCTCAGCTTCATATACTTTACTGCCAAATTTGGCCACAGCCTCCTCAAAGGTTGGACTCTTTTGACAAAAATAGAAAAAATCATCTTTGGGAATATCATCCTCCACCTCTTTACCATATTCAAAGACAAATTCATCAATAGAGTAGATAGGTTTTGCCAGACCCTCTTTTAGAAGTTGATTTGTACCTTGACTCTCCCCTAGGCGATGAGGTAGTACAAAGATTTCTTTTCCCATTTTTAGAGCATACTCAGCACTTCTTATTGAACCACTATTAATATCAGCTTGAGCAATTATTACTTTTTCTCCAAGAGCTACTACTAGCTCATTTCTTACAACAAAACTCCATTTTGAGGCTCTTTGTCCTACTTCAAACTGACTAAGAGTCAAGCCCTCATCTTCAATTGATTCAATAATTTTTCTATTTACTGCTGGGTAATGGATATCAAGTCCATTTGCCATTACAGCAATAGTATTTTTGAAGCCAGCTCCACTATGAGCTAAAGCATCCACACCCATTGCTCCACCACTTACTACTACTACCCCTCTTTTTGATAGTTTTGAAGCTAGCTCTTTGACTATTTTTTGTGTGTACTGGATTGGTCGCCTTGAACCTACTATCGATATTTTTGGGCGTTTTAATAGAGATAAATCTCCTTTATACCATAGCCTTTTGGGAGGCTTTTTGAGAGATGCAAACTCTTCAATCTTAAATCCAATCTCTAAAATCTCACTCATCTAAATCTCCACTTATAAAACTCATCAATATAGAGGCATCTTAAACCTTTTAAAAGGTGCTTAGCTCTTCTTAATGCAGAAATGGTCGATGGGTGAGGATGCCCAATAACTACTGCAAAGCCTCGTCTTTTTGCTATTTTGACCGCCTTTTTTAGTTGTCTCAAAATTGCAGGAACGTTTTGGGTATTGTCTAAGAAAATATCTCTACCTATGTAAACTTCACCCAATTCTCTTGAGATTCTTCTTATTTTTGAGTGTCCTGAAGTTTTGCTATCTACGAAGATAAACCCTCTTTTTATCAATTCTTTGTAGAGTCTCTTTGATGCTTTATAATTTGCTGTGAATGTTGAACCTGTATGATTATTAATAAAAACAGCTCTAGGAAATAATCTCCTAATCTCTTTTATTCTTTTTGCTATTTTTCTTTTGGAGTGATAAGTCATGAGGGTTTTTCTAAATCTATTCATCTGTTTAGAGCTAGATTGTAAAGGTAGATGAACCATAAAATGTCCTCCCAAACCTCTTGTCAATTTAGGTGTGCTATTTGAGATATTTGATGGAGGAAAGATTGAAGGTGTCACTTTAAAAGGGAGGGATTTTATCTTTTTTAATTGAGAACGACTTGAGACATCATCAATAATTATGACAATTACCCCTTTTTCTCCTGCTCTTTTTTTGTGAATCCTCTTTTTTGTCACCTTTTTTTTGCCATTTTTTTGTTTTTTTGGCTCCCTCTTTTTATACTTGGAATCCTTTTTTTCTCTTTTTTTAGTTTGGGCTGGTTTCTCTTTTGCTTTGGATGCTTTCTGTTTGATATCTCTTTTTGGCACTCTTTTTGCTTCAACTCTGTTTGTAGAGTTTGAATCTTTGGAGAGTTTTTTGGTGCTATTGTTATCTCTTTTTATCTTAGAATCCAACTTTAGTTTGCATCTAGAGACAAAAGGTATCTTTATATTTTGTTCTGTTTTAGCTTGATTTTTTAGCAAATTTTTTGTAAGTTTTGTGCTATTTTGCTCGACATTTTGGACTTTTTTTGCTGGTGAGTTTTGGCAAGAAGTAGTTGAGATTTTTTTATCGATTATTTTTGGAATCTTTGAGTGGTCTAAAGCCTTTTTATTGGAGTCATTGAAAATAAAATCTATTTTTTTTACTCTTATTGTACTATTTTTATCTCTAGTAAAATTCATCTCTATTATCTCTTTAGAGAGAAGAAAAGTACTAAAAAGAGCAAAAAGAAAAAGAGCTTTAATCATCTCTACTAAAAAACCACCAACTAAAAGCAAAACATAGTCCCGGAGTCTTGGCTATACTATCATCGAAAATTATCTCTTTGGCTCTTGCTTTGTCTACTTCTACGATTTCAATCTTCTCAGCATCAATTCCGCCTCCTTGAGAGATTTTCATACTCTCATCCACCTCCACATAAAATAGACTCTGGTGGCTCGCCGCAAAACCGACAGCAGTATAAAAAGAGTTGATTTTTTTAAGAGACTCTGGAGCTACTTTGTAACCACACTCCTCAAAAACCTCTTCAGATGCAATTTCTGCTAGAGTCAAATCTTTATCTACTATTCCAGCACAAAGCTCAAGAGTAATACCCTTGCCATCTTTTGGAAATAGTGCTGGTCTAAACTGCTTGACTAGTATGAATTTCTCTTTTGACTTATCAAAAATTAAAATAGCAACACTATCATTGACTTCAACAATCTCCCAAGTCTTATCAATGCCATCTTGAGTGTAAGTAGCTAGCTTGGGAGCGATAAACTTCCCTTTTTTTAGCTCCTTTAGAGTAAAGTTTTCTATTTTTGTATCCATTTAATCTCCTAAAAGTATCACTTTGGCAAGACCTAAAAAAGCAAAAAATCCTACCACATCAGTAACTGTCGTCAGTAAAACAGAAGATGCTACAGCTGGGTCAATTCCTACACGCTTAAGACTTAAAGGAATAATCGCTCCAAAGAGTCCAGCAAAAAATAGATTAATTACCATAGCCAAAGCAATAACTACTCCAAGTCTTCCATCTCCAAACCATATCATTGCAATTATACCCATAACTACAGCAAATATAAAACCATTTAGTAGGCTTACTACTACTTCTCTAATAATTGCACTTTTTGCTTCTGACCAGCTAATCTCATCTAATGCCAACTGTCTAACCATGACAGTCAAAGATTGAGTCCCAGCATTGCCACCCATTGATGCTACAATTGGCATCAAAATAGCCAAAGCTACATAAGATTGGATTGTTTTATCAAAAAGCCCAATCACAAAAGATGCCAAAATAGCAGTAATGAGATTGACTCCTAGCCAAATAGCCCGAGTCTTAGTAATAGTAGCAATATCTCTATCTTCTTCACTCTCATCATCGACTCCTGCCATTTTATACATTTGATGGGTGGCTCTCTCTTCGATGACATCGACGATATCGTCATAAGTGATCCTACCAATTAATCTATCTTTTTCATCTACTACTGGCAAAACTACCAAGTCAAAATCTTCAAATAGTCTTACGACCTCATCGACAGAATCTGTAGCTCTAATGTAAGGGGCATGTTTATAGTGTTCATTTAAGTAGTCTCTAAAACTCTTCTCAAAATCAAAAGTAATCACATCTTCTAATGGCATACTCCCGACCAAAATTCCAAAATCATCTACTAAAAATACTTGGTGGACATTTTCTAAATTCTCTTTTTGTTTTAACTCTTTTAATCGTTTTATTGCATCTTTGATTGGTTCATCTAGCTTGGCAGAAAATAGTTCTGTTTGCATCAATGAGCCAGCTTGTTCATCACTATAAAGATTAAGAGCTTGAATCTCTTTGACATCATCATCGTCGAGTTTAGAAAGAATCTCTTGCTCTTTTTCTGAGCTAATATCTTTGATATCTTGAATCAAATCGGCTGCATCATCGCTATCTAATTTATCTACAGCATCTACAAGCTCTTTGACACTTAGTTCACTTAGAGCTTCATCTTTGATGTACTCTGGAAGCTCAAGCAAAATCTCACCAAGATAGTCTTCTGGCAATATTTTGACAAATTTTAAAAACTCATCTCTGCCATCTTTGAGAAAAATCTCTTTTAGGATTTTTGCTAGTTCGCTACTATGATAATTTTCTAGTTCATCCTTATCTTTTGAGACTCTGTTTAAAATCTCTTTTCCAAGATTATAATCAAAATCACTGCTTAACATACCTATCCCTTTTTTGCTTATGCTTTTGATTGATTAATGTGAAATTTTTCCCTATTTTTTCCCATTTAAACTTTGAGTTTTCATCGTTTTCTACTAACTTACTTAATCTCTTTTTAAGCTCTTTTGCCCCTTTGATTGGCACTTTTTTGATAGTTGCTACTTTTATAATTTTGACTGTTTTTTTGCTATTTAAAACATTGAATGGATTTATAGCCTTTCCATTTTTATAGACTCCAAGATGTAGATGAGGTCCTGTGCTACGACCTGTACTTCCTACAAAGCCAATTAGACCTCCTCTTTTGACATATTGACCTTTTTTTACTTTTAATCTACTTTGATGTGCATAGAGTGAGATATAGCCTCCTCCATGATTTATTTTGACGACTTTACCATAGCCACCCATCCATCCAGAATATATCACTTTTCCATCTGCTATTGCATAAATTGGTGTGCCTTTTGAAGCTCTCAAATCGACTCCTAAGTGAGGACGATAACGATGTAAAATTGGGTGCCAGCGTTTATAGGTAAATTTGGAAGAGACAGAGATTTTTTTTAGAGGTTTTGTGAAATTTTTAGGAGCTAATCTCTTGCAGCTGACGATACTTTTAGTACTATTCATCTCTTTGAATGTATCACTCCAAGGTCTTCCCTCTTTGTCGATGAAAACAAACCTATTTTTTCCTCTTGTATGAATTACTGCGCCTGCAATCTTTGGTGTCCCCCAAGGTTTGCCAAGACGGCTTTTTTGGTTGTACTCAAAAGCAATTTTATCTCCTAGCCTCAAATATCTAAAATTCAAAAACTTTTTGTACATTTTTTTTAGAATATAGTTCAATGTAGAGTTGTTTGTAAGTTTTAAGAGATCTTGGTAGCAGTTCTTTTTGATTCTTACTACTACTGAATCTTTGACCTTTTTATAGATTATTGGTTTGATATCGAATTTATACTTTTTAGTCTGTAAATTTTGGATAATTTCTATTTGCATCTCCTCACCAATTGGTATTAAAGCTTGAATCAATCTATCACCATCTCTAAGTTCATAAAATCTCTCTCCCCCTTGAATCTCGGAGAGGTATTCAATATCATCTGCTCGAATTTGTGAAATTAGTGAGAGTCCTACACCATTTCTTATCAAATAGTCTGAGAATGTCTCTCCAGCTTGCCACCTCTTTTCTATGACATCTGCACTAAAAGAGAAGTCTACTATTAGCAAGAAGATTATAATTATTAGTCTCATCTTTTATCCTTTTCTAAACTTTGAGGGACAAACTTTGGTCCTACAATACATGGCCAGACTCTGATTTTAAGATTACCATCTTCTCCAATAATAGTATCTGCCCAACAGTATTGGCTACCTTCTCTATCATCATTTTTTATTCTTGGAACATACCAAAGTACAATATCTTTTCCATCTATATTTTCTGCTGGGGATATAAATCGCTCTGGGCCATCCTTTGAGAGATTACAACAACTCCCAAGTGTCATCAAATCTTTGGCTCCTTCACTCTCTTTAAATTTACTGATGTAAACCCTTTCATAGTCTCCTCTGCTTTTATCGCCAAATTGACCTCTGTTTGGTTCGATGAGGTAGCTTGAGTCTTTTGTAGATATTTTGTAGAGATATTTATCTTTGAATCTTTTCTCTTTTGAGGTGGAGTAGTAACTTCCCTCTTTTTCCCACACTTTCCAATCTTTTCCATCAAATAGAGAAAAATTCTCCTGCTCTTTGGCTCCAAAAAGGTCTATTCTCATCACTGGACGGTAGATAGCTTTATCTGCACATCCTCTTCCTTTATTGATTGCTACGACTCTAAAGGAGCCATCTTGATAAAATTCAAATCTATTCTCATATCGGTAGTTGCATGCCATCGGCCACTTTGGATTTCTGAAGTCTTGAGTGATAGCAAAACCTATTTTTTTGCCTCTTTCATTTTTCAAATCGATTACTTGTGGAGCATTAAAAGCTAAAACTACAGAAGTAGAAAACATAGGACACCCCATCGCATCATTGTAGCCAAAGAGATAGCTATTATTATCATCTTTTACAAACTCAACTCTCCTACCAGCCATATAAACACTCTCAGATGTATTAATATCTTTTGCTCCTTCTCCTCTGTAGGCGACATGCCAATCAACAATCTTTGCTGATTTTATCACATATTTATCCTTAAATTTCACATCCAACACTTCCAGACCATCAGAGGTAGTCAAGCGATATTTTATCTCCCATCCATCTCTTTTGAGCCTACTATTTTTTTTACAAAAGTTTTCCATAATGTATTTATTTTCTAAGATTCTCTGAGAAATGCAAGAAGGTGTCGTAGTCTTACCAAGTCCAGCCCACTTAGCGACTACAAGCTCAAGTTGTGTCAAATCCACAATTGCCCAAAGCGCTCTCTCTTTTTGATGATTGGCAAAAGTGGGAGCTACACAAAGATGGCTAGAATCTTCACAAGGAGAGCTACCTTGAAAAGCTGTCCTAACATTTGCCATGCTCATTTCATAACGCTTTGGAGTATGCCCTAGCTCTTTAGCAATCTCAGGAGAGTTTAAGACAATAGCTTCTGCTACTCTTTTTAATCTGAGGCTAATATCTGGCTGAAAATTGCTAAATCTCTCAATAGATAAAACCCTTTTATCATCTATATCTACTATTGCTTGGGTCGTGGCATTGGTATAAAAATTATATTTTTGAGCTTTGTAGCATCTGTGTTTTTTGCATATTTGTGCTTCACTAGGATTGAGGTCTGAGATATTTGCTGGAGTGATTCTCATCATATCATTGTGGGTGGTTTTACCATTGACTTTAATATCTGCTAAAAATTTTTTATCTTTTAGAAGAATCTCTTGAGCTATTTTTGCGCCATAGTCTAACTCGCTATCACCTAAAGGTACCACTCCTAAACCACTATTGATGGAGTGCTGGATGTCATCTAAATACTCTTTAATAATTTTAATATTTTCATATCGATTCTCATTCTCTTTGCTGATTTGTGGGAGAATTATCTGTTCTTTCTCTTTTTGAGTGACCTCTTTATCATGATGAACTCTGATTTTACTCTTTTTGAAGTAGACCATCAAAGAGACTCCAATCAGACCAAAAATAAGAATAGCTAGACTTATCTTATACTCTTTATTTATACGCATTACTGCTTCCTCTATTGTTTTTTAGTTATTTTAGCGATAATACTATTAACTTCTAAAGCTAATAAAACCATAAAAGCTACTCTAAAGGTATAAAATAAAAATTTCTCTTTGAATGTGAAGCTTGAGGTTAATACAAATATTAACAATAAGTAATAAAAAATTAACAAAATAGCTTCTGTTGTAATAATAATTATGTTAGAATATCTTTCTGAATCACCAAAATTTTAAAGGGGTATTTGATGTTTGTTAGAATGCTGTTAACATTAGCTCTGTTAGTTGGAGCTTTGAGTGCAAAAAAATCTATTGTAGTCGACCTTACAAAGCAAGAAATCTATGCTTATGAGAATGGTAGATTGGTAATGAGTGGTTGGGTTTCAACAGGAAAATATGGACATAGAACACCTAGGGGTCGTTTTAGAATCTTAGAGAAGGATTTAAGACATGTCTCTAGTAAATATCCAGAACCAACTGGTGGAGCTAGAATGGATTATATGATGAGGCTTACAAGTAGTGGAATTGCTATGCATCTTGGATTTGTACCAAACTATCCAGCTTCTCATGGATGCATTAGACTTCCAAATGGTTTTGCTCAAAAACTATATAGATGGGCACCTGTTGGAACATCTGTCAGAATCAAAGGTACAGCTCCTGTAAGAGTATCAAGAGGATTAGATAGAAGCTATTCACATATAGCATCATCTGTAAATAGCAATAGTAGAAAAACTACTCGTAGAAGCTCTAGAAGATTAAGAGCATCAGCTGATGAAGATTGTGTAATTGATGATCCAATCAACCTTTTGAGTTCTGTACCTGGCAAAAAAATCTGTAAAAATTCAAATAGACGATCTAAATCTATTAAAAGAGTTGCAAAAAGAGTTAGAAAAAGTAGTAGAAGAAAGACTTTGATTGCAAAAGATAGAACAAAGTCTAATTTTAATAAAAAAAGATTAAAAAGAATAAGACCATCTAAAAAGAGCAATGACCCTCTATCTCTTCTAAGAGGTTAAAATTACTACCAATCCCAAAATTTGGGATTGGAAATCTAAAATTTCTAATTAAAATCTATAAGCTACACCCACAGAAACATCAGGCAATAGTTGAAAATCATCAGTCTCTTCATTTAGAGTAGCTTCAGATTGAGCTACATCATTTTTTAAGGAATTACAATTTGCTGTATCCATTGTATCCCCGCACTCATAAGTTAGTTTGACATTAGATTTACCTTGATACATTACACCAGCTCTAGCTGTAAAAAACCAGTTACCATCTCCAAAAAGGGAGTTGTCATAACCGATTCCAGCATACGGCACAAAAGGATTAAAATCTGTTTCACCTTTGATGTACCCAATATCTGATGCCGCGTAAGTATGTCCATTGATTGTATATTCACTATTTGCAGGAGTAGCTTTGAAAGAAACCTTATTTCCATTATACATACCACCAGCACTCATATAAAAACCGTTACTAAATGGGTGGTAGTCAAAAGTAAATCCAATCGTAGCTAAATCAACATCTACATCATAATTAACACCATCTTCCTCTTTTTCAGTATTTAATCCCGTCATTCCAGCAGCTGAAAATTTCATGACAGTATTTGGAGAGATGCCAAGTCTCTTTGAGTACTCCACTCCGACACCTCTTGTACCTACAAAAACTCCTGCAGAGCTATTTGATACATTTTGAGAAGTCTCAACTTCTACTTCTTCAAATACAGGCTCTACAGGTGTAACATTTCCTCCAGCATAAATGAAGGAGCTAGACAAAAGGATTCCAACCACTCCAATAAAAACATTTTCCCGTCTCATCAACAATCCTTTATATTTATTAATATTATATTGTATACACTTTATATTTAAAAATCTATTAAAATAGCCTTAAGTCAAATGGAAAATATTTACCAACTTTCGCCGTAATTATTGTATAACAAGTAAAAGGTTGAGACGACGACCTTCGGCATAGGAGATGTAAGACCTTTAATAAAAGGCAATCTCCGTTTTAAAGCCAGAATCCCCTTGATTTATCAATGGGGAGTTCGTCAATAAAAATTATGATTTCAAATCAAAAACTGAGGATAAATAGATAAAACCCAAAAAAGGAGCTTATCCTTTTAGGTTATTATTGTAAGTTGATGTAGATTAATACCCTTTTGCATCTACAATAGCACTCTTGCATTTACTCCTACCTTTTGGAGCTCCTAGTAAAAGCTCTTTTAGTTTATCACCTCTACCTTTTACATGAATCCAAAGCTCACTCAATAATCTATTTTTGCATCTCATCTCTAGATGAATACTAGAACCTTTTCCAAAAGCTTTATCAAAAACTCTTTTTAGGTTTATTAATTCGATTTTTCTACCCTCATTTGCTCTTAAATATTCCCCAACCAAAGAAGTATCTACCTCTTTTGTCAGAGATAGAGCATCGTGAAAATATCTTTCAGGGTCTTTTGAATAGCAAGTCCCATGTTTAATCCACTCATGACGGTCAAGTCCAGAGATATAACCTGGCATATATTTTTGCATCATAGCCATAGTCTCTTTTGAAAGTTCTAGTTTTGGTAACGCCCTCCACTGGCGGTGCTTATCTTTTGCGATGAGTTTTTTATCTACACCGCAGTATTGATTATTTCTTGGCTGAGGCCACAAACCATGCAAAACTAGATGACTAGGCTCTTTTGAACGATTTATAATCTTACACTCTTTTCTATTTTGATGAGTCTGACAAAAACTATTTTGCCAACTCAAAACCAAAACACTTACCAAATCACTATCTTTTTGGCTCTTCTTTTTTGTATTGGTATTACTTTGAGCCTGTGAAATTCCTTGAGATGATCTGTCTAAACATTTAGTATCTACCCACCTTTGAGCTGGATTTTCACCCTCTACTTTGATGAGGTACTGCCCTTTGTGTTCTCTAAAGACCAAATAGTGTTCACCCCTTTTAAGATGAATGTTGTGACTATTTTTCGTATGCTTTAGATTATTGAAAGCTTCACATTCATTTACAGCTACAGCATCAAATCTACCAAACAGAGAAATAGAAAAGAGTACAGATATTAGCAGTTTTCTTACCATTTTTTAACCTTTTTAGAATTTATTTGGAGAATTATAGCAAAAGAACCAAGGTTAAGTTAAGGGTCAAAAGCCAACACCTTGAAGCTTCTACTTAGTCTTTATGCCTTTTGTATTTACAAATTTTTTTATAAAAGCTTAAGAGACTAAAAAACTGGCTCTAACTTCAATTTTTTGAAAGAAAAATTCACTTCTATTTCCTGATATAATATAAAAAAGGAGAAAAACAAAGATGAGAGAGTGTGATAAGTTTATAAAAAAGTTCTATTTTTATATCTTTTTATTCTTTTTGGGAAGTCTTATAATTTTTTCGATAAAACCAGACTCAATTTTTAGCCTCATTCTAGTTATTGTATATTTTTTTATACTAAGAGGCAAGATGGCACCTTACTTTAATTGCCTGATAAAATATAGCAAAAGATTTGGATTTAATAAGGATATGATTTGCTAGAAGAATCCTATTAAATCTCTAATCTTTAAAATTTGACTTAATCAAAGATTACCTCCAAGTGGTTAAATTACAAACTTGATAAAATAGCAAACAAATAGATAAACTCCAATAAAAGGTTAAACTATGACGATAGATTTACACAACCACACCACTCTTTGCAACCATGCTACAGGTACAATTGATGAGTACATCCAAAGAGCAATCGAGCAGAGGATTTGGATTTTTGGCTTTAGTGATCATGCTCCTATGAAATTCGATCAAAAGTATAGAATGGGATTTAATCAGATGAAAGATTATGAATCAAAAATCAAGGAGGCAAAAGAGCGTTACAAGGGACAGATTGATATTCGTCTTGGTTATGAAGTAGATTGGATTGAGGGATTAGTCTCAAAAAAAGTCATAAATAGTGATGTAGACTACCTCATCGGCTCTGTTCATTTTTTACGGGGTTGGGGTTTTGATAATCCAGAATTTATCGGCAAATATGAAGATATCAATATAGAAGAGCTTTGGGTAGAGTATTTTACTCAGATTGAAGCGATGGCAAAGAGTGAACTTTTTGATATCGTAGGTCATATTGACCTGATAAAAATTTTTAACTTCATTCCAGACTGTGATATTAGAGAGATTGCAAATGATGCATTAAATGCAATTGCAATGGCTGGAATGAGTATAGAGCTAAACTCAGCTGGTCTTAGAAAACCTGTCAAAGAGGCTTATCCTAGTTTGGAGCTTTTAGAGCTTGCTTATGAAAAAAATATCCCAATTACTTTTGGTTCAGATGCTCATTCTGTAGAGCAAGTTGGTTCAAATCTAAGAGAATTAAAGCTTTTAGCAAAACAGGCAAGATACGATTATGCTGTTTCATATAAAAACAGAATGCCACAAATGCACAAATTTTAAGCAGAAAAAATCTTTAACCATAGTTTGATTGAGGTATAATAAATCCATCTAATTTTAGGAGGAATATTTATATGGGTAAATTTGTGAATAACACTGATGAGTTTTTTAAGTTTTGTGAAGAGAATGAGGTAGAATTTGTAGATTTTAGATTTACAGATATCAAAGGTGCTTGGCATCATATTACTTACTGCTTGAGTGCAATCTCTGCTGAAACTTTGGAAAATGGTGTCCCATTTGATGGCTCTTCAATTGAAGCTTGGCAGCCAATCAATGAATCTGATATGATTCTTAAACCAGATGTACCAACTGCATTCTTAGACCCTTTTACTGCTGACCCTACAATTGTAGTTTTCTGTGATGTTTATGATATTTACAAAGGTGACCTCTACGAAAAGTGTCCAAGAAGTATCGCTAAAAAAGCTCTAAAATACCTAGAAGAGAGTGGTGTTGGTGATATCGCTTACTTTGGGCCAGAGAATGAGTTTTTTGTATTTGATAATGTAATAATCAAAGATGGAATCAATGAGTCTGCTTACAGACTAGATTCTGATGAGGGTGAGTGGAGCGATGATGCTCAGTACGAAGATACAATTAACACAGGTCATAGACCAAGAACAAAAGGTGGATACTTCCCTGTAATGCCAACAGACTCTACAGTAGATATGAGAGCTGAAATGGTACAAGTCCTCCAAGAAGTAGGTCTAGAAGTAGTACTTCACCACCACGAAGTTGCTCAAGCTCAAGCAGAGATTGGTGTCAAATTTGGTGATTTAATCGAAGCTGCTGATAATGTCCAAAAGTATAAATATGTAGTAAAAATGATTGCTCATCTAAATGGTAAAACTGCTACATTTATGCCAAAACCTCTCTACAATGATAACGGAAACGGTATGCATGTTCACCAGTCAATCTGGAAAGATGGCAAAAACCTATTTTACAAAGAGGGTGAATACGCAAACTTGAGTAAAACAGCATTAGATTATCTAAGTGGTATTTTCAAACACTCAGCAGCAGTTGCAGCAATTACAAATGCTAGTACAAACTCTTACAAAAGACTTCTACCTGGTTTTGAAGCGCCAAGAATCCTTACTTACTCTAGCCAAAATAGAAGTGCTGCTTGTAGAATTCCTTATGGTGCTGGTGAAGCTGCAACAAGACTTGAGACTAGATTCCCTGATAGTTCTGCAAACCCATACCTATGTTTCTCCGCTTTGATGATGGCAGGAATTGATGGAATCAAAAATGGTGGTTATGAGCTAGTTGGTCCAGTCAATGAAGATTTATTTGAGCTTACAAGAGAAGACCTAAAAGAGAGAAAAATTCCAGAACTTCCAGATACTCTAAGAGATGCTCTTCAGGCTTTAGAGAGTGACCATGACTTCTTGGCTCCTGTATTTACAAAAGAGTTTATTAATACTTACATTGATTATAAGTTTGAGACTCAAGTAATTCCAGTAGAAGGAAGACCTACTCCATTTGAAGTAAAAAGCACATTTAGTTGCTAATTTAAACTCCCCAAAGAGTGGAAGCCTGCGGGCTTTCGCTACTGTTTGACAATTTTTAATATATAAAGTATAATTTCATTGCAACTTGACTGGAATTTTGCTCGACTTCTTTTGAAGGGTTGCAGTTGTTTTAGATGTTGCTGTGGGATGGTAAGTAGGGAAACAGTTGGCATTTATGTCTCTGTTGGCATACTATCGAGCTGTATGTTTACGCAAGCCGAAACTATCTCAAAAGTCTACGGGACTATAAACCGAAAAATAACCTTAAGGAATTTAGATGAAAAAGTTTTTTGTACTTTTCTTAGCTCTTGGTGCTTTTGCTCTTGCTGGTGAAGGTGAAAGCGGTAAAACTATGATTGAGGCTTACTCTGTAGTTGCTGCTGGTATTGGTCTTGGTCTTGCTGCTCTTGGTGGTGCTATTGGTATGGGACACACTGCAGCTGCTACAATTGCTGGTACTGCTAGAAACCCAGGTCTTGGTGGTAAATTGATGACTACAATGTTTATCGCTCTTGCGATGATTGAAGCACAGGTCATCTACGCTCTTGTAATTGCTCTAATTGCACTATACGGAAACCCTTACCTATAATCGGTAGATAAACTCAAAAAATCCTTACCTTTTTGGTAGGGATTTTAGCTTTTTATAAGTTTTTTTGAGTATAATCTTGCCCACAAAAACATTGTTATTTTCTTCGCGGTGGTGGTGAAATCGGTAGACACGCTATCTTGAGGGGGTAGTGAGCCTTGCTCGTGGGGGTTCAAGTCCCCCCCACCGCACCATAACTTCTTTTATAATTCAACTCTCCAAAATTTTGCTATTTTTTCGTATAATATCTCAAAACTATCAAAGAGGATTTTTATTTGCAAGCAAAAGAGTATGAAGAATCAATAAAAAAGCTCAACCTTTGGGCAGAAGCTTACTATACCAAAGATGAACCATTAGTTACCGATGAGATTTATGACAAACTTTATCATCAGGTCTTGGAGTATGAAAGTCAAAATCCAGATAAGATTTCAACCAACAGTCCTACAAAAAGAGTAGGTGATAAGATAAAAGATGGGTTTGAAAAAGCTTCTCACCTTAGTAAAATGTGGAGTATGGAGGATGTATTTGACTCTTTTGAGATGGAAGAATGGTTTGAAAGAGTCACAAAAAATCTTGAGAGTGATTTTTATATTGAACCTAAATTTGATGGAGCTAGTTTAAATCTAATCTATAAAAATGGCAAGCTAGAAAGAGCAATCACCAGAGGTGATGGAGAAATAGGAGAAGATGTCACCTTTCATGCTAAAAATATAGCTTCCATTCCAAAAGAGATAGATTATATTGATTTGATTGAGATTCGGGGAGAAGTCTTGATGAGTTTTAGTGAGTTTGAGAGGATAAATGCCGATAGAATCTCTCAAAATCTTCCACCATTTGCCAATCCTAGAAATTCAGCCTCTGGGAGTCTACGACAGCTAGACAGTAGTATTACTGCCAGTCGTAAGCTACTTTTTCAGGTTTGGGGTGTGGGAAAAAACTCTCTCAATTTTGAAAAATTGGATGAGTTGATGGATTTTATCTACTCTCTTGGCTTTACTAAGCCACCTTTTAGAGTAGTAGCCAAGAGCCTAGCTCAGATTGAGCAGAGTTATCAACGACTCCAAAAAATGAGAAACTCTTTAGATGTGATGCTAGATGGAATGGTAATTAAAGTCAATGATATTAATACTCAAAAAAGATTAGGCTACACCCAAAAATATCCCAAGTGGATGGTTGCTTATAAGTTTCCAGCTGTAGAAAAGCAGACAACGATTAAATCTGTAAATTGGCAAGTGGGTAGAAGTGGCGTTTTGACTCCTGTAGCTATTTTGGAACCTGTAGAAATCGCTGGGGCTATGGTCTCAAGAGCAACACTAAATAACTTCGATTATATCCAAAAACTTGATATTAAAATTGGCGACACTGTTACAATAATTAGAAGTGGAGATGTGATACCAAAAATTATTAGAGTAATAAAAGAGCATAGAGAATTAATACCCTCAAACTATAGAATTAGAAAATTTTTAAAACTCTACAAAGAGCTAGAAATCAAAAGCAACAAGAAAGCCACATTTAATCTGATAAAAAGAGAAAACCCCACTCTAACTCTCCCATTTTTGCACTTTAAAAAGGTCTCAAGACTTTTACAAAATAGAATTGTCAGACCAAAAGAGTGTCCAATTTGTAAAAACAAACTATTGATTGAGGATATTTTAATTAAGTGTCAAAATCTCTCATGTCCTGCTAGAGTGGTAAATAGTATCTCCTATTTTGCCTCAAAACCATGTATGAATATTGATGGTCTTGGAGAAAAAGTGGCAAAATTACTTTATGAGTCTGGTCTGGTCAAGAGTGTAGAAGAGCTTTACTCTTTAAGGCTTGAGGATTTGACTAGATTAGATGGCTTTAAAGAGAAGAGAGCTAAAAAACTTTTAGATGCAATTGAAAAAAGAAGAGTCGTTGAGTGCTGGAGATTTATCAATGCTTTAGGAATTGAGCATATTGGAGAAGTCGCTAGCAAAAAAATATGTCAAGAGTTTGGGGATAAGTTTTTGGATGTAGAAAAAGAGAGCTTAATCCAAATTGATGGCTTTGGGGAGGAGATAGCTAAAAGTTATTTGGAATTTATGAGATTAAACGGTAAAAAAGTTAAAAAACTTCTAAAATATATTACTCTAAAAATACCAAAAAATGAGCCTAAATCGACTCAAATGAAGTCTCCAATATATGATAAAAGAATTGTCTTGACAGGAAGCATGAGCAGACCAAGAAGCGATATAAAAGCTTGGCTAGAGTCGTTTGGGGCAAAAGTGACATCTTCTCTCTCAAAAAGTAGTGATATATTAATCTATGGAGAAAAAGCAGGAAGTAAGTATAAAAAGGCAAAAGAGTTAGGAGTGGAGACTCTAAGTGAAGATGAGGTTAAAGAGATTTTAAATGACTTTAAGAAGTGAAGTTGTTAATTATATTTTTTTGATAAAATAAGATAAAAAAAGAGTAAAGTGATGATGAAATTTTTTACTATTATTTTGGTGCTTTCTACACTGTTACTAAATGCTAGACCTACTGGTCAAATGGCAAGTGAGATAAACTACTCAATCAACTATAAACTAAATAGTCCCTTTCAATCTCTAGTAAATAAAATCTATGCTTTAAATGGTGGGAATGCTTTGTGGGTCGATTCTCCTAGATTTTCTCAAGCTCTCCAGGTCTTAGAAAATGGTACTTATAATTATCTAAATAGAAACTACAATAAAAATGAGATACAACAACTCTCTTTGGCAATTAGAAATGGCTCTATTCCGCCCCAAAATATCATAAAAGCTAAAGCTAGACTCGATGTGATGGTCACAGATGGTCTTTTGCATCTTTTGCATTTTATTAGAGTAGGTGATACTGACTGGAGGCTCGTCCAAAAAAAGCTTAAAATGGTCAAAGATAGACAAGATGTCAAAGCTGTCTGGGAGATGAAACCAAAAACAATGCCTAGTGCTAAATCTTTTCTTGCAGGAATTAAAAGAGGTGGAGTATCTAGATATTTTGGCTCACAACTCCCACTAAGAAAAAGATTTATACCTTATGTAAGAATCCTCAAAAAGTATCAAAAAATGCCAAGATTTTCCAAACTCCATACAGGAAGAACAATAAAACTTGGAGCAAGCGATGATAGAGTCTCTCAGATTAAAAAGATGTTACAATTCTTTGGAGATTATCCAAAAGGGAGAAGCACAAGTAGCAACTACTTTGATAAAGTCACTGCTAATGCAGTAAGAAGCTTTAGGGATAGATTCAAGCTTCCAGCTGGCAACTATGTCGATAATAAAATGATTTATTATCTAAACAGAGATAAAAACTACTATATCAAGAAGATTTTAGTTAATCTAGAAAAACTTAGACTCTATCCAAGCAGTTTTGAGTCGACTCACATCGAAGTTAATGTTCCAGAGTATAAAATGAGATTTTATGTTGGTGGGAGATTACTATTTTCTAGTGATGTGGTGGTAGGAAGAATCGATAGACCTACGCCAATTTTTAACTCCAAAATGAGCTACATGGTACTCAATCCCACCTGGACAATCCCGGATAATCTCATAAAAAGAGATTTAATTCCAGCTCTAAAGAAGCATCCATCTTACCTCCAAGAGCATAATATTCATGTCTACAGAGGCAAAAAAGAGGTAGAGCTAAACCTAGAGGAACTATTTAGTTATGAGCATAAAAAGGAGAGAGTACCTTATCGATTTGTACAGTTTCCTAGCAAAAACAATGCTCTAGGACGAGTAAAATTTATGTTTCCAAACCGCTATTCAGTCTACCTTCATGATACAGATAATCGTGACCTTTTCAAGTATCGTTACAGAGTATTTAGCTCAGGATGTATGAGAGTAGAAAGACCTTTTGGATTTATGCACAAACTATTGAGATTTGCCAAAGGAAGCTACTCTCAAGCCAAAATTAAAGCTATTTTTGATAGTAATGAACCAACAACCATCAAATTTAAAAGGTTGATTCCAGTACATATTGTCTACTTTACAGTGAATAAGGTCGGTAAAAAAGTCTATTTTCTTTATGATATCTATCTTTATGACCAGATGATTTGGGAGTCGATGAGTGGACATAAAAAATCTACCTTCAAAGTCCCTAGAAATAGGTTAGACCCTCTTCGAAAATCTAGAAAAAAGAGAAAATCTTTTTTTGGAGTATAAAATAGATAGAGTATGAAGGTGAGCTATAAGCCGGGTTCTGTCTGGGATAGTTATTTATCTAATCTTACTATTGCTAGTAAGCTCTAGCGAAGCACACAAACTGTGGAGCTTATACCTGATGCTTCTTGCTACGGACTGGGTTTACCTAGCTATCCATGTCACCATGGATACTGGTGAGCTCTTACCTCACCCTTTCAGCCTTACCTGAAAATCAGGCGGTCTACTCTCTGTTGCACTTGCCCTCAGATTACTCTGGCCACCTGTTAGGTGGAGTCCTGCTCCACTGTAGCCCGGACTTTCCTCTTGAAAATCAAGCAACTATCCACTCACCTTCATCGCTATTTTAGCATAAAATTATCTTTTTGTGTTAGCGTTTGGCATCTGCTAGAGTTAAAACAAAAGCTACATCGACCTCTGAGTCTCTTAATACTTTTACTGCTTGGGAGATGGTAGAACCTGTGGTAATGACATCATCAATCAAAATCACTTCAATATTTTTAGCGCCTGTGTAGATAAAATCTCTTGAATTTTTCAATCTAAACTCCCTTGATTTTTTCGCATAAGAGACTCTATTTTTGGCAATAAGTACTGAGTGAAGATGAGTGATATTCTCTGTCTGAGAATAATGTGCTAAGACAGAAGTATGTGAATAGCCTTGGATATTTGGCACCTCATCAATACCAATTAAGTAGATTTTTGTCGGATAGTTTTTGGCAAAAACCTCCAAAAAAGGCAAAATATGCTCTTTAGAGAAATATCGATAAAGTCGATAACCTATACTGTGATATTTGCTCAAAATTAGAGGCTCAACCTGGCTATAACCAAAAAGAGAGATTACATCTACATCCTCAACTACTCTTTTTTTGATATTCTCTTGATAAAATACCTCCTTGCAACGCTTGCAGATTATCCTAAAAGATAGGTTTTGACAGTTTATACATCTCATAAGTTTGCCTTTAATAATCTTTAGATATATTTTGCCAATTTTAACAAAAGGAGTAGCTATGATGCCCTTTAGCGATGAAGATTTGTGTGAAGCGATAAAAAACTTTTTGCCGTCTACTGAAGAGTATATCAAATCTCATCAAGGAACAGTAACACTTTTAGGAGTCAAAGATTCTGTAGCTTATATTGAGCTTGGAGGGACTTGTAATGGTTGCTCGATGAGTACTCTTACTACCAAAATGGTAATACAAAAAAGGCTAAGAGAATTGATTCATCCAGAGCTAAATATCGAAAGTATTTTTCCAGGTCAAGAGGAGCAGTTACCAAAAGATTTAATTAAGTGTTAGAGTAGTAGCGGGAGAGATTAGATTATCTCTTCGCAAAAAATTTAGCTTAAATTCATAGCATAAAACAACAAAATCTGACTTATAAACAGGATAAATAAATTAGTATTTTTTATGTAATCTAAAAAGTGGGATTAAAAAAGTTTACCTGGCGGACAGGGAGGGATTCGAACCCTCGGTACCCTTACGGATACGCCTCCTTAGCAGGGAGGTGGTTTCAGCCAGCTCACCCACCTGTCCTCTTTTGGCTTGTGCGTGCAATTATATATTTAAAAAGCTTAAAAACAATTGAAATCAAGAGAATTTCCTACTTTTTTTGAGAAAATATTATCTTACTCCTTGTCAATTTGGAAAGTCGTTTTCTGGTATAATAAAAAATGATATAAAAAATATAAAATCTCTAACTAGAGTAAAACTATTACTAACTAAAAGGCTGAGAATGAACTTTGGTAATCTATTTAAAAGTATGAAAAAGCAGTCACAGCAAAATGAAGCTCCAAGCCACTGGCGAAAATGTCCCAAATGTTTTGCAATTATGTACTACAAAGAGGTAGAGAGTAAAAATAACATCTGCCCAAAATGCTCTCACCACTTTAGAATTGGTGCAAAACAGAGAATAAATATGCTAGCCGATAGAGGAAGCTTTGTAGAGCATGATAGTACACTAGAACCTATTGATCCCTTGAAATTTGTAGATAAGAAGAGCTACAAGAAGAGGCTTGAAGAGAATAAAAGTAAAACAGGTGGTAAAACATCATCGATAATTAGTGGAAGCTGTACTATTGAGGGAATTCCAACTGAATTAGTCGTATTTGATTTTGCTTACATGGGAGGTTCTCTTGGTTCTGTGGAGGGAGAAAAAATCATTAGAGCAATCAATCGTGCTATTGCTAATCGCTCAGGACTTGTAATTGTCAGTGCTAGTGGTGGAGCCAGAATGCAAGAGAGTACCTTCTCTTTGATGCAGATGAGTAAAACCTCAGCAGCTCTTTATCGTCTCCATCAAGAGAGACTGCCTTACATTTCGGTATTGACAGACCCGACAATGGGTGGAGTAAGTGCTTCATTTGCTATGCTTGGAGATATTATTATGGCAGAGCCAAATGCTCTTATTGGTTTTGCTGGTCAAAGGGTCATCAAACAGACAATTGGTGCTGATTTGCCAGATGGATTCCAAAGAGCGGAGTTTTTGTTAGAGCATGGATTGATTGATATGGTAGTCGATAGAAATGAGATGAAAGAATCAATTGCAAATTTCCTTAAACTATTTCTGGGACTTTAATAGAAGTTTGGAAATATTTTAAATATGATAATTTTTATCTTATTAAATAAGATTTTATGATATAATATTTTTTGAAGCTTAAAGATGTAGCTTCAATATCCAATTTTAATAGATTTTAAGGAGTGAAAATGCCAAAGATTAATAGATATGTTGATATCGATACTGTAGAAAGAGAGACAAAAAAGGATTATATCGATAGACACTCTCCATTTGTACATTGTGCTGAAAGTGCTAAAAAAGATGAGCCTTTTGAAGTAAAAGTGAAAGTAGGAAATGAGTACTCTCACCCAGATGATTTTGACCACTATATCGCTTATGTTCAACTATGGAATGGTGATACTCTACTTGGACAAGCTACATTTACTCCTGGTACTTTAGGCAATCAAAAAGGTCATGTAGAAGTTACTTTTAGTATTATTCCTACAAAAAATCTAAAACTTACTGCTATGAGTTACTGCACTAAACATGGTCTTTGGGAGAGTGACCCAGTAGAAGTAAAAGTAGACTAATCTCTTTTAGTTCTTTGCAAGTCCCATTTTTTGGGACTTATTCCTAAAATTGTAGCTCAAAGCTTTTTGTATGAAACTCTCCATCTTTAAAAAAACCCTGTTTAACTTTACAGCTTTTTAAATCCACATCAAAAAGCCAAAACGACTCTCTACCTCTCATCGAAATACTTCCAGCACAAAAAAGAGGCAATTCCAAACCATCTTTTAAGAGTCTAATCCCAAAAGCTCTATGAATATGTCCAGTCAAAATAGCTCCTTTTTTTATCTTTTTGCAGCTCTTTAAAAACTCATCAGCATTCAAAAGTGAGTGTCTCTTTTTGTCATCAAGACCATTCCAAGTTCTAGGAGCATAGTGAGTAATGACAAAGATAAATTTATCATCTAAAATACTACTATCTAAAATCTCTTCAAAAGCTCTTAATTGCTCTTGTGGAATGTAGCCATTAGAACTCCAAGGCATAGGATTTGGTCTAGCACTATTTAATCCTACTACTGCCACCTCATCAAAAATTCTCACAAAAGGGAAAAAATCATCTACTTTAAATTGAGGCAAATCACTTCTCATAAACTTCCCAAAATATCGATTAAAGCTCCCCTTTTTTAGAGTATCAGGAAGATAAATATCATGATTTCCTGGAACAGTAATAAATCTATCCTCAGGCTTTGCAATGGCAGATATGATTTTGGAGGCATTTTTTATCTCCATCTCTAGACCAAAGGCGGTATAATCTCCAGTACAAATTGTCAAATCTATATCATTTTGCTCTTTAAATCTACTCAAAGCTCTGATTTTCTCTTTGGCATGGGCAAATTTCTCTCCACGCCCTCTAAGAAGATTTATCGCACCTACTGCTCTCTTTCCAAACCACTTCTTCAGAGGGACCTTTTTTAATTCTACGCTAAAGTGGGGGTCGCTAAAGTGTAAAATTCTCAAGCTCTACCTCCATTTAAAAGGAGAGGAGACTTTGGAGGGAGGACGACTTTTGTATCTGCTTGTTTGATTTCAAACTCAAAGTTTTCAGCTTCATAAGGTTCTCCATCCAAATTCATCAATTTTAGACCACTTTTAGGAATAAATTTGACAGATGAGACCCTAAAAATCTTCCTAAAAGATAGATTTGAAAAGATGCTTTTTTGAGGTGCTAGCAGATGAGGTGGTAGAGAAATTGCATCAAGCGTAAAAAGAGCAACATCAAGTTTCCCATCATCAATAGATGCTTCAGGAGAAAGTACTACACCACCACCTGCTTGGCGACCATTGCAAACAGCAATAGAGATTGCATTGCTCTGAATTTGGTAGCCATCAACTATTAACTCTGCTTGGATTGGTGAAAAACTAAAAAGTTTCAAAACCCCTGTCAAAGCATAAGCCTTACCACCTAGAAGATTTTTAAGAGCTGGTGGAGTTTCGACTGTGATTTGAGCGCCAAAACCTCCTGTTGCCACATTTAAAAAGTATTTTCCATTGACTATACCCACATCTACACCAAAAGTGTCTCCATCTATTGCCAAATTAATGGCAGATTCGATATCCAAAGGGATTGAGGCTGAATTTGCAAAGTCATTTGCAGTCCCCAAAGGCAAAATAGCAAGTTCCAAATCACTTTTGCTACTTTTTATAGCATTTAAGACTTGATTAATTGTCCCATCTCCACCTCCTGCGACGACTCTCTTTAAATTTGATTCATTGGAAATCTCTCTTTTTATTTCTCCATCTTCACCTTTTGTAAAGTAAATATTTAGCTTTTTTCCTCTTTGAGTCTCAACCTTTTTGATACTATTTTGCAAATTGGGGTCTGACTCTCTTTTTCCATTAATTATAAATTTGATATCTTCCAAAATCTATCCTCCAAACTCTTTATGGCATTATACGCTAAAAACTTATCCACTTTTGAGACTCTTGTAACATTTTTTGGCTAAAATTTGGTGATAAAACAACAAAACAAAAAAGGAGGAAAGAGGGGTGTTTAAAACTTTTCTAAAAGAGTACCCTTTTCATATCTCTGTAGTAGCATTGATTATAGTAAGCTTTTTTGAGCATATTTTAGCTTCTAGTAGTCTTGGGAATATAGCAGGCTTTTTGATACTTTTTGGCGTGATAATCTACAGCGCTTTAAATGTCGCTTTTCACGCGGAGATGTTGGCAGAGAAGTTTGGAGAGCCTTATGGTACTTTGATTTTAACAATTAGTGCTGTACTAGTAGAAATTGTAATTATTGCTATTATGATGATACATGAAAATAATCCAACTTTAGCAAGAGATACTGTTTATTCTGCAGTAATGCTCGATATCAATGGGCTTTTGGGATTTGCAGCGATTGTAGGAGGTCTAAAATATGGTGAACAACCTTACAATGTAGACAGCTCAAACTCCTACCTGTCAATGATAATGGTAGCTTTTGGAATATCTATGATTATTCCAGACTTTTTGCCTCAAGAGAGCGTGCATAAATTTATGATTTTTAATGTAGTAATTTTTATACTTCTTTATATCATTTTTACAAAGATTCAACTCCTAGACCATAAATACTTTTTTGAATATAAATATGAAAAAGGAGAAGAAAACCACCACCACAAAGAGGAGATAAATGCTATTTATCACTCAATCTTACTGATTTTATCGATTGTGATGATAGGTCTTTTATCTGAGATTTTATCTATTTTTATGAGCAATACTCTAAATACATTTCATCTACCTTTAGCACTAGGAGCTGTGAGTGTGGCTGTCATTTCTGCATCTCCAGAGCTGATTACTGCTATTCGTGCAGCTTCAGAAAATCGTATGCAAACAGTCGTAAATATTGCAATGGGTGCTTCGTTGGCGACTGTACTTTTGACTGTACCTGCTGTGATTGTAGTAGCTGAAATTCTTGGTTTGAAGCTAGAGCTAGGTCTTACGCCGATTCAATCTGTTATGATTATTTTGACTCTGCTTGTGAGTATGATAAACTTTAATGATGGAGAAACTAATGTTTTAGAGGGATTTATCCACTTTATTCTATTTGTCGTCTTTATATATTTGACGATGATTTAGACAAATCCAAAGAGAAAGCCTCAAAAGCTCCTCAAAGAGTGGGGGCTTGGAGATTTTCTCTTTGAAATAGCCAAAAAAGTTTTTTATTAAAATCTCTAAGAAGATTTTAAATTATGCTTCCCCTCCCCAAAAAGGGGAAAAGGATTTTAGTTAACTCTTGTTATTATCTTATCGCCATCAGCATCAAAAGTGACACTATCACCCTCTTTTAGTGAGCCTTCTAGTATCATCTCGGCAAGTCTATCCTCGACAATCTCAGCTAAAGCTCTTTTTAGTGGTCTAGCACCATAAATTGGGTCAAATCCAGCTTGAGCAATCAACTCTTTTGCTTTTTCTGTTAGAGAAATTGTAATATCTCTCTCTTTTAATTTATTTTGGATTCCTCTAAAGAGAATATCCACAATTTTCACAATTTGCTCTTTTCCAAGCGGATTAAAGATTATCAAATCATCCAATCTATTTATAAACTCCGGCTTGAAGTAGTGTTTTAGCTCATCTCTTACAGCCTTTTCTCTATCTTCTGGGTCTTTAAACTCCATAATCTTATCACTTGCGATATTGCTTGTGAGGATTATAATGGTATTTTTAAAATCTACTGTTACACCTTTATTATCGGTGAGTCTTCCATCATCAAGCACTTGCAAGAGAATGTTAAACACATCTGGGTGAGCTTTTTCTACCTCATCAAACAAAATTACAGAGTATGGCTTTCTTCTTACTGCTTCTGTAAGCTGACCTCCCTCTTCATAGCCGACATATCCCGGAGCAGCTCCTACTAATCTACTTACAGAGTGTTTTTCCATGTACTCTGTCATATCAATTCTAATTAGAGACTTTTCACTATCAAATAGAAATTTAGCCAAAGCTTTTGCCGTCTGAGTCTTACCAACTCCAGTAGGCCCTAAGAATAGAAAACTTCCAATTGGTCGATTTGCATCGCTTAGACCTGCTTTATTTCTTTTGATTGCTCTTGAGACTGCTTTTAGTGCTTCATCTTGACCTACAACCTCTTCTCTTAGATGCTCTTCAATATGTAAAACCTTCTCTCTTTCGCTTTGAAGCATCTTATTTACAGGGATTCCTGTCCACTTGCTGACAATTGTTGCAATCATCTCTTCATCAACAGCATTTTTGAGGAGTGTACCAGCCTCTTGCATTCTTGCCCATTTATTATTAAGCTCTTCTAGCTCTCTTTCTAAAGCTGGAATCTCACCATACTCAATCTCTGCTGCTTTGTTGAAGTCTGCATTTTTCTTTGCAAGGTCTGCTTCTCTTCTTCTTTCTTCAATTTTTTGCTTAATCTCTGCAATTGAGTTAAAAATCTCTTTCTCAGAGTTAAACTGACTCTCTAGTTCTCTTCTTTTCTCTTCGAGGTCTGCTAACTCTTTTTCTATCTCTTTAATTCTCTCTTCATTTTTGGCTGTAAGCTCCATTTTCAAAGCTTCCATCTCTACTTGAAGTCTTTGAATCTCTCTTTTTACTTTTGCAAGCTCAAATGGCTCTGACTCAATCTGCATTTTAAGCTCTGCGGCTGCCTCATCGATTAGGTCGATAGCTTTATCTGGCAAATATCTATCAGTAATGTATCTGTTTGAGAGTTTCACAGCAGAAACTAAAGCACTATCTAAAATCTGAACATTATGGTGAGTCTCAAGTCTCTCACGAATCCCTCTCATAATCTGTAACGCTTCATCAGTTGATGGTTCATCTACTTTGACCGGCTGGAATCTTCTTTGCATCGCTGCATCTTTTTCGAAATATTTACGATACTCTTTGAGAGTCGTAGCTCCAATTGTATGGAGTTCTCCACGAGCGAGCATTGGCTTTAGAATATTAGCTGCGTCCATGCTCCCTTCAGATGCTCCAGCTCCAATTATTGTATGGATTTCATCTATAAAGAGAATAATATTTCCATCTTTTCTCACCTCTTCGATTACAGCTTTTAGTCTATCCTCAAACTCTCCTCGATATTTTGCCCCAGCAATCAAAGAACTCATCTCAAGCTGAATCAGTCTCTTATTTTGAAGGCTAAGAGGTACCTCTTTATTTGCAATTTGTTGAGCTAGACCTTCGACAATTGCAGTCTTACCGACTCCTGGCTCACCGAGTAAAATTGGGTTATTTTTGGTTTTTCTGATGAGGATTTGCATAGTTCTTTGAATCTCTTCATCTCTTCCAATGACAGGATCAAGCTCTCCATTTCTAGCCTTTTGGGTCAAATCTACTCCATACTTTTCTAGAGCTTCTAATTTCTCATCATCAGTTTGAGACTCGATACTTTTACCACCTCTCATTGCCTCTAAATTTTTTTGAAGTTCACTCAAGTCTAAATATTTACCTAGAGTCTCTTCGATAAAAGGCTCATTGATATTTGCAATAATCCAACTATCGACTGAGAGATACTTATCTCCATTTTTTGCCATTACACCTTCAGCATTCTGTAGAGACCTCACAGTATTCATACTGATTTTGATATTCTCTTTTGTGACTGTGCTTACTGTTGGAAGTTTTTTGGCTTGAGATGCTACATCAAGCTCAATCGCACTTTTATCTACTCCCATTTTGTTTAATACTTGATTTAAAAGTGATTGGCTATTTGTCAATAGTGCCCATACCACATGAATTGGCTCAACTTCAGGATTTTTATTATGAAGCGCCAAAGATAGCCCAGACTCTAGTGTCTGTGTCATTTGGTGTGTCAATTTTTCTAAAATATTGTTACTCATTCTCTACTCCTTAAATATAAAAACTTATTCTATTTCCATAACTATACCCAAAAGCTCTACACCTTAATGCAACATAAATTGCAAATAGACTCTTATTTATCTTTTTCTGGCATATTTCCATACGGGATTAAGTAATATTAAAATAAAATATTGCCTAATTTAAAAATGTTATAGGATGGCTATAAGATGTTCAAAAGAAGTAAAAAGGCTCTAATTGCAGGATTTAGTGTAGCAATGGTGGGGGGGACACTAATTAGCTCCTCTCTTTTGGAGGCAAAAGAGTCTCCAGATAGCTCCCAAGAGACCAAACTTGAAGCTTACATAAAATTTACAAAAATATTAAATCTAATTGAAAGTCAATATGTAGATGAGGTCAATACTACTACTTTGATTAATAAAGCGCTTAAAGGTTTAATGCAAAACCTAGACCCACACTCAGCATTTATGACAACAAAAGATTTTAAAGATTTAACTATTCAGACTAAAGGTGAGTTTGGTGGACTTGGTATTGTCGTCGGGATGAGAAAAGGAGCTTTGACTGTTATTGCCCCAATCGATGATACTCCAGCTTATAGAGCAGGGGTAAAAGCTGGTGATATTATTCTAAAAATCAATGACAAAGCTACTCTTGGGATGACTATTGATGAGGCCGTAAGCCTGATGCGAGGGAAGCCAAAGACATCTATAGTTTTGACACTTGTAAGAAAAAATCAGCCAAAACCTATCAAAGTGAAAATCGTAAGAGATATCATCAAAATCAAATCTGTAAAACCAAAAATAATCTACTTAGATAAAGATAATAAAGAGAAACTTCTATATTTGCAAATTACATCTTTTGATGCTCATGTAATTGATGAGGTCAAAAAGGCTATGCAAAAATATCCAGATGCAAAAGGGCTACTAATTGACCTTAGAAACAATCCAGGAGGTTTGCTTGACCAAGCAGTAGGACTTCTTGATATGTTTATTGATGAGGGGGTGCTTGTCAGCCAAAAAGGTAGAGACAAAGATGAGAATCAAGTCTACAAAGCTCATAAAAACGGTTCTAATACAAAAATCCCAATTGTTGTACTAGTAAATGGTGGAAGTGCTAGTGCAAGTGAGATTGTAAGTGGTGCAATGCAAGATGATAGAAGAGCTGTGATTGTTGGAGAGAAGACTTTTGGAAAAGGTAGCGTACAAGTAGTAGTACCAATTGGTAAAGAGGGATTAAAACTTACTGTTGCTAGGTATTATCTTCCAAGTGGCAGAACTATCCAAAACAAAGGCGTAACTCCAGATGTCATCGTCTATCCAGGAAAAGTGACTCAAGAAAGTAACAATTCAATTGCAATCAAAGAGAAAGACCTCAAAAAACATCTAGAAGCAGAACTTGAAAAAATTGATGGTAAAAAGAAAAAAGCTAAAGATGAGAAAAAGGTGGACAAAAAAACTACAGTCACAAAAGAGGATATCTATAAAGATGCCCAGCTTAAAAGTGGTGTAGATATTCTTAAATCTCTAATCTTAATCAAAGGTGGAAAGTAGAATGAAAAAAAGAGAGCTACTTTATGAGGGAAAAGCAAAAAAGATCTGGACTACAGATGACCCTAATCTTTTAATTTCTGAGTTTAAAGACTCTTTGACTGCTTTTAATGGTGAAAAAAAGGATTCTCAAGAGGGAAAGGGTGCGCTGAATAATAAAATTTCGGCAGAACTTTTTGATTATTTAAATTCAAAAGGGATTCCTACACATTATATTAGAATGTTGGATGATAATCATATGCTTCACAAAAGAGCTGATGTAATTTTGATTGAAGTGATTGTAAGAAATATTGCAACTGGTAGTCTAAGTAGAAATTTGGGGATAGAAGATGGTAAGGTTTTGCCATTTACTCTAGTAGAGTTTGATTATAAAAATGATGAGCTAGGCGACCCAAAACTAAATGACCAGCACTGTCTGATTTTAGGTTTAGTAGAAAATAAAGATGAGCTAGACTACATCAGATATATGGCCAGAAAAATCAATGGTTTTTTAGAAGATTTTTATTCTCAGCTTGATTTGACTCTGGTCGACTTCAAGCTAGAGTTTGGAAGAGATAATAATGGAAATATAATCTTAATAGATGAGTTGAGTCCTGATAATTTTAGGCTTTGGGATAGCAAAACTGGCGAAAAGATGGATAAAGATAGATTTAGAGAAGGACTTGGTGGGCTTTTGGAAGCTTATAGTGAAGTCTTAAATAGAATCAAAAATAGATAAGGAAAGAAGATGAGAGTAATTGTAAATGTCTACCTTAAAGAGGGTGTACTTGATCCTCAAGGAAAAGCTGTTCACCATGCACTTGGTTCTTTGGGTTTTGATGGAGTCAAAAATGTAAGAGTGGGTAAGCAAATTATTTTGGATATTGATGCCAAGGATGAAGAGAGTGCTTTTGATGAGGTGCAAAAGATGAGTGAAACACTTTTAGCCAATACTGTAATTGAAGATTTTACAATAGAGATTGAGCAAGAGTGATGAAAAAGTTAAATGTAGCTATTTTGCAGTTTCCAGGTACCAACTGTGAGTTTGATAGTAAGTTTGCTTTTGAGAAGCTAGGTCACAAAGCGACTATGATTTGGCACAAAGAGACCAAAATCGATAAAGAGTTTGACCTTGTCGTAGTCCCTGGTGGCTTCAGCTATGGGGATTATCTCAGATGTGGGGCAATTGCTAGATTTTCTCCTGTAATGGATGCTCTCAAAAAATATGCAGATGATGGTGGTGTAGTGCTAGGAATCTGTAACGGTTTTCAGATTTTGACAGAAGCTGGGCTTTTGCCTGGAGCTCTCAAAAGAAATAATAATCTTCACTTTATCTCCAAATATCAGTATTTAAAAGTAGAAAATAGTGATAATCCTTTTTTGAATCGCTGTGAAAATGGAGAAATCTTAAATATTCCTATTGCTCACCATGATGGAAACTACTACGCAGATGATGAGACTATCCAAGAAATGGAAAAAAATGGTCAAATATTGCTAAGATACTGCGATAAAGATGGTAATTTAGTAGATGTCAATGGCTCTGTGGGTTCTATTGCTGGAGTCTGTAATAAGAGTAAAAATATCTTTGGGCTAATGCCTCACCCAGAAAGAGCGATCGAAACTATCCTTGGTTCTAGTGATGGAGTGAAAATGCTTGAAGGGTTTGTAGGGTAAATGAGATTTTTACTCTTTTTTGTAGTTAGTTTGACTTTTGGACTCCTTTTTGGGGGGGAGTCTAACTATAAGTACAGCTACTACCCAAAGCGGGGGGTCTATCAAAACCAAATCTTTTCTATTACTATCTTTGGGAAGGATGCAATAAAAAATAGCCCGACAATCATCTTAAATAATAGAGAAAATCTGGATAATTCTCTAGAGATAATTAGTAAAAGACCTCTAAAAAAGAGGGCTAAGGGTGATGTATTTTATACATTCTATTTCAAAGCAAAAAATAGAAATATTATTTTGCCAAGTTTTATAGTCCAAGATGATAAAAATAATACATCAATTCTAAAGAGTCTGCAGATTCCTGTAAAGAGATTATCTGTACCAAAAGGGATAGGTTTTTCTGGCGTAATTGCTTCTGATTTGAAGATTCTTAATTATAAAATTTTATCCAATAAAAGCATAATCGTTACACTCAGAGCAAATAATGCAAATTTAGAAGATTTTTATCTACCTTCGACTATAAAAAGAGACCTAATTTCTATTAAAAGATATGGTTCAATAGCAGAAGCAAAATATCTATTTTATTTAGGAAGAGATATAGTAAATAGTGTGGATTTTTCCTATTATAAAAGTATTAATAGTAGATTTATTCCAATGACTCTTAGTAAAGTCAATAAAGCAGAAGAGGAGCTTAAAAAAAGAGTAAACCTTAGTCCAAAGGATAGTAGTTTTATGAAGTTCAAAAAGTATACCTTTGGCTTTTTAACCATATTTTTCTTACTAATGTTTATGATTTATAAAGACTATTTTTATTTAGGACTTTTTGGGATAACTGTCATTATTTTATTGACCTTTTTTGCCCCAATTCAGAGAGTTTGTGTGCAAAAAGGTGCGAAAATCTACATTTTACCTATTGAAAACAGTACAGTAGGTAAAATAGTAACTACAAAGGATGAGTATCCAATCTATTATAAATATAAAAACTTTTCAAAAATTGAGTATGAAGATGGAGTTGCAGGATGGGTAAAAAATGAAGATTTATGCGAAAATTAGATTCTATTGGGGTGCTTTTGTAATATCATTTCTAGTGGCTGTAGGGATGATACCAATGATGCATTTAATGCCTTGGAGAAAGGGTTGGTTTATACACTTTTTCAATAAGATTATACTAGTTTTAATTGGTGCAAAAGTAGAGGTAATTGGAAAAAGAGATGAAAAAGCCAATTTATTCTTGGTCAATCACCAGAGTATTATCGATATCATTGCAATTGAATCAATAGAGTATATGAACTACCGCTGGGTGGCAAAAAAAGAGCTTTTTGAAGCTCCTTGGTTTGGCAGATTGCTAAAAAAGGGTGATATGATAAAAGTCGATAGAGAAAGCAGAAGTGGTCTTGTCAAACTGATAAAAGAGGCAAAAATATCTCTAGAAGAGCAAAAAAGACCAATTGCTATTTTTCCAGAAGGAACTAGAGCGTCAACTCAAGAGCTTTTGCCTTTTAGAGCTGGGGCTAGATTTTTGGCGGAGAAGATGAATCTAAGAGTCCAGCCGATAGTCGTAGTCGGTAGTAAATGGGTATTAAATGAACATAATAAAACTGCTCACTCAGGCGTGGTAAAAGTAATATATCTTGATGCTTTTGATGTGAAAGATGCACCAAAAAATTGGTATGAAAATTTACAAAAAAAGATGCAAGAGATTATAAATGAAGAATATTCTTCTAATAATATCGAACGATAGAGAACTTTTTATGTTAATATAATATTTCATAAATAGTCGGAGTGTAGGAGGTAAAAAATGTTATCACTATTTGATTCACGCCCAAAAAGATTGGTAAAAAAATGGAAAAAAGAGCATGAGGATCTAGTAATCACTGGAAAAAAGATTTTGGCAGAGTATGTCAAAGGAAATACAAAAGAGGCTAAAAAACTTCTAAAAAAGTTTGTAAATATGGCTATGGATCATCTTACAAGCGAAGATACAGAGTTTTATAAAATCTTAAAAGATCCAACAAGTGATCGAATTACTGTAGATCTTGTTGTTGATTTTGAGGAGAGTTTTAAAGATACAAAAAATACTCTAATGAAATTCTTAGCAAAATATGTAAGAGATGAAAATCCTTTAGATGATGAATTTTTTGATACTTTCTCAAAAATCATGGATGTCCTAACAAATAGGATTGACTATGAAGAGAGAAATCTCTACTTTAGACTAAGTCTAAGCTAAAAGAATATTAAAGTTCTCAAGTACCTTTTAGGGAGCTTGAGAAAAATCCTCTTGAAAAAAATAAAAAATAATATTTTATTTTTAAAACACACTTGCAAGATTTTGAAAAGTTATTATCAATTTTAACGGTTATCATCAATAAAGTTTAGAAAAAAATACTTCTAAATCTCTTCAAACTCCACACTATTATCAAAATAGTAGAAACTTCTAAGCTGAAGGTTGTTTCTAGAGTTAAAAGCTGTTAAAATTATACAATATCTTATTTTTAAATAAAACTCAAGAAAGGAGAGTGGTCAAAATCTTAGCACTCCAATAATTTAGCTTGGAGCTTTTGACCGAATCATTTATGAAAAGTATTCAAGAAGAGGTTGGCTGGGATGAGTTTGAAAACATTAATGTCTTAGTGGTAGATGATGACCCCTTCAATAGGCAATTGATCATTCAAATACTAGGAAAATTGCCAAATGTAAAAGTCTTTGAAGCGGATAATGGAGAGTCTGCTCTCCTGTTTTTGCTAGAGAATAGAGATATTGATATTATTTTATTAGATATTCATATGCCTGGAATGGATGGCTTTGAGACTTTAAAAACCATAAAAAAGACAAAAGAGTATCAAGCTATCTCTGTGATTATAGTTACTACTGACCCAGATGAAAAAGTAAAAGCCCTACAGATGGGTGCTGTAGACTTGATTAGTAAACCTTATAATCCAGATACAATTAGAGAGAAAGTCTATCTTTACTCTAAAAAACATCGTAAATCAAAAGATATACACTCATCTGAAAATATACTACTTCCAAAATCTCAACAGCCTATCTACTCTGAAGAGGATGTGGAAAATATGCAAAAGAGATTTTTTAGGAAGCTTTTGACATTCAAAGAACCTCACAACGAAAAGATTGCTGCAATTCCTCCTCTGGCTTATGTATTAGCCATTCGTCTTGGTTGGGACAAAAAGAGAGCATCTTATGCTTATTATGGAGCATTAATCAAAGATATCGGAATAAACATGACTTGTGAAAATTATAATGAGGATTATGTATTTGATGAGAACGATAAAGCAAGATATTATGCTCAAATCATTTCTGGCTACAAACTCCTTGAGACACCTTATGAGACTAGGTTTTTGAAAGTCTGCAAAAAGATAATTCTGCAATCAAAAGAGCATTATGATGGGACAGGTTTTCCAAATGGTCTCAAAGGGAAAGAGATTAGTGGTTATTCTTATGTTGTCGCTATGGCTGATATGTTTTATGGGCTTGCTACACCAAAACGCTATAGAGAAAAAGAGGTCTATATGCCAGATGAGATTAAAGAGATCATAAAAAATGAGAGAGGTAAAAAACTTCATCCAAAAGTTGCAGATATTGCTCTTGAAAATTATAGTTACTTAATTGAGATTTTACAAAAAGCAAGAGATGTGGGTTTTGGAGCACCACTATAAAATAGAATCTAAGAAAGGATAGAAATGAATAGTCAAATAGTAAATGAAAACTCCATTGAGGATTTTATATCAGAAGTCAAAAAGGTGTATGACAAAAATAAACCGACTTTAGCTTTTATATTTAGTTCCTCCGATTTTGATATTAGAAAACTTGTAGCAGAGTTAAACTCTTTTGATATGTTGGTAGTTGGAGCCACTACTGGTGGGGAGACTTTTGCAGATGAAGAAAGAGGAGCCAATATTAAAGAGGGTACTATTTTAGGACTCTTTTTAAATATTGATAAAGATGCCCTAAAATTAAAGTTTTTACAAGTAGAAGATGATTTTTTCGGCTCTGGCTCAAAAATTGGTAAATGGGCAAAAGAGAGTTTTGAGTCTGGAGATACTACTCTTATTACTACAATCGCAGGTTTGACTTTTGATAATGAAGCTTATTTAAACGGTATTCTTTCCGAAGGAATTGAGTATATTTTTGGTGGTGTAGCAGGTGATGATTTGAAATTGGAGGAGACTTTTGTATTTACTAATGAAAACTTCACGTCAAGTGGAGTTGTAGCTCTTGCTATTGATAGAAGCAAGATTGATGTCGTTGGGACTAGAGCTTTTGGTTGGGGTGGAATCAGCAGAGATAGAATTGTAACTAAAGCAAAAGGTAATATTGTCTATACAATTGATAACAAACCTGCAGTAGAATTTTATCATGAATATCTTTCTGTCTCAAATGATGATATGCCACACACTGGTATTGAATTTCCTTTAGAGGTACATTTAGATAGCGGAAATGTTGTCTACAGAGCTGTTTTAGCCATCAATGATGATGGTTCAATGATATTTGCTGGACATGTACCAGAAAGAGCTAGAGTCAAAATTTCGGCTCCTGCTGGAATCTCCATAATAGATGAGGTAGGTAAAAGCGTACAGTGTGCATTTGAAAAATATAAGGATTTCGAGCCAGAAGTAGGTCTGCTATTTCCTTGTTGTTCTAGAAAACAGGTCTTGGGAAATTTTGCAATCAAAGAGATAGAGATGGCTTATAAAAATGCTAAGGTTCCTCTAGCTGGATTTTATGCTTATGGAGAGATTGGAGCTTTTCCTGGGGGTGATGCTCTTCACAATGAGACTTTTGTGATAACACTTTTGGCAAATAAGAAGAAATGATAAGGAGAGATTTAGATGATTGAAGTACAGATAAAAGACTTAGTAGAAAATATTCCTGACTTTAAAGAGAAAGATAGATTAGTTCATGCTCTGATGCAACTCCAAAAACAAAATAGCGAACTTGAAAAAAATATCCTCAATCTCAAAAAAGATAATGAAAAAGTACAAAAAAAGTATGAAAAAGCAAATCGAGATAAACTTACACTTTCTCACTTACTCTCAAAAGTTAGTGAAGAGCTAGAGCAATCTTTAAATAATGAGAAAAGATTTGTAGCATCAGTTAGTCACGAACTAAGAACTCCTTTGACTTCTATTTTGGGTTATAGTGAGCTATTGAAAGATACTTCGTTAAATAACAAACAGATTAGATATTTAAATAGGATTGTTGAGAGTTCTAATCATCTTCTCTCTTTGATTAGTGACCTCTTGGATGTCGCAAAACTAGAAGATAATAGAATTGAACTATCTCCAAGAGAGTGTGATTTGGATGATATTTTGACAGAGTGTGCCAACCTTATCCGCTCAAGAATATCAGATAATATAGACTTTAAAGTAGATATTCCTCTATTTAACTATACAGTAAAAGCTGATGATAAAAGAATCAAGCAAATCTTTATAAATCTCCTTTCAAATGCCGCTAAATTTACTAAGAAAGGCTCAATTAGATTTTATGTCAAGGACTATACCATTCAAGATGGTAAAATGAGAATAACCGTCAATGTTGATGATACAGGAAAAGGAATTTCAGAAGAGATGCTAAGTCAAATTTTTGAGCCTTTTCAATCTACAGATAAGACTCAAGGTACAGGACTGGGTCTTTATATCACTAGGCAGTTAGCTAACTTGATGGGTGGTGATATCAAAGTTGAATCAAAAGAGGGAATTGGTAGTAACTTTAGTGTAACCTTGGAGCTGGATATATCCAGAAAAAAAGAGATAGGAAAGGCTCTAAAGGGTGCTAATGTAATTATGTTTGCCCCAAGAGATGATTTTTCTAATCAAGTAGCAAGAGAGTTTTTTACTCTTGGCGTAAACTTCCAAAATCCTTGTGTAAATCAGAGTGACCCATCAGCCCTACTTGCTCAAATGGTAATAGGTGGTAGGACTTATGAATTAGGAATTATAGACCAGAGAATCTTTGGTTATCACACCAATAATGTAGCTGGAACTTTTAGGAGTATTAATAAAAATATTAAATTAGTGGTCATTGCTGATGAGGATAGTGATTTAAACTTTTCTGAGTTTGATTTAGTATTAAATCGTCCAATCTCTGCTCAGAGATTTATTAAATCAATTGAGAGCCTTTATTCAGCCGATTCATACAATGGTGATGATATTTTAGATTTTTCTGAGCTTAGGGTCTTGGTGGTAGAAGATGTTGATATCAATAGAGAGTATGAAAAAGAGATGTTGGATAATTTCTTTTCAATCCAGTGTGATACTGCTATCAATGGTAAAGATGCTGTAGAAAAGGCAAGAAGCAATAAATATGATATTATCTTGATGGATATCAGAATGCCTGTTATGGATGGCTTAGAGGCAACCAAAAGGATTAGAGAGTTTGACCGTGAGACACCAATAATTTGTATGAGTGCAAATGTCTACAAAGAGGATAAACAATCTGCAAAAGATGCTGGGATGAATGAGTTTATTGAAAAACCTCTCGAAAAGGCGGATATTGAAGATAAATTCAAAAAAGTACTACTTCATAGCTACTCTGCAATCTCCGTAGATGAAAAAAAGGAGTCTCAAAAGATCCAAGTATCAGATGAGATTATAGATATCAATCTCAAGGAGCAAGTTCTAGACCATTTAAAAGAGAGATTTAGTGAAGATATTGCTCAAAGGCTCTATCAAAAAGGTTTAGAGAGTGTTAGAAACTACCTGAAAAGAATCGATGACCATATTAAAAATAAAGATACGGCTGAGCTTGCAGAAGATTATCATGCTTTAAAAGGTGTATTAGCAAATATAGGATTGAAAAAATACTCTAGTTTAAGCTCTCAGCTAGAGCAAATAGCAAAAGAGGGTAAACTTATAAGAATAATTGATTTAAATAAGGAGCTATTTTCTGCTTTGAATGAGTTAGTAAAGTAGTAAACTATCTGCTAAAATTATGTTTAACTAAGTCGCTATGAGAAGATGTTTTTTTCTTGTAGCGGTTTTAAGTTTGAAAAGGAAAAATATAATATGCTAGATTTTAGTAAGTTTGGAAATATATCTATATTATCTGTAGAGGATGATGAGTTTAATCAAGAGTTAGCTACTGCTATTTTTGAAGAGTTTGAAAATATAACAATATTTAAAGCAGAAGATGGCAAAGAAGCAATAGATATTTTAGAAAATAACCATTTAGATATTGTTTTATTAGATCTTTTAATGCCAAATATTGATGGGATTGAAGTCTTAAAGTATATTAAATCTACAGATAATCTTAAAAATATACCTATAATTATTGTCACCTCAAAAGAGGATGAAAAGAAAGAGACTTATAAACTTGGGGCAGATGACTTTATCTCTAAACCTTATAATCCAGAAGAGCTAAAACTAAGGGTTTACAACCATTTAAGACTTAGTAAGTTTAATACTCTCTTTTCTAGCTTGGAACATATTACAGGGAGTGATGATGTCAGTAGTGATGATTACAAAGAGTGTATTAGAGAGATTTTAGAGCTAGCAGAAGGATCTCAAAAAAGACTTCTTTTAAAACTAGGAAAACTCACCCATGCTACTAGTGGTTATAGTGGAGATGGAAGTGTTAGGGTAGCAGAGTATGCTAAGCTTCTTGGAACTCTTTATGGCTTGAGTAGTAAAGATGTAGAAAATCTTTACTATAGTATGTTTATTTATGATATTGGAATGCTAAGAATATCTGCAGATGATATTTCAACAAAAGAGTATAGAATGCATCCAGAATATGGTGTTGAGATTTTGAATGATTTGAAGGAGACTTCTTTAATAAAAATGGCAAAAGATGTCACACTCTATCACCATGAAAATTTTGATGGTGATGGTTTTCCAAAAGGTCTAAAAGAGAATGAGATACCAATTTACGCTAGGATTGCATCAATTGCTGATAAATTTGACGAGTTGACTTCTATAAGACCTTATAATAAAAAGAAAGTAAATTCAACTGAGGCGATGGAGTATATCAAAAGGGATAGTGGCTCAGTCTTTGACCCAAAATTGGTGGAGCTTTTTGTAGAAAACTTTACAAAGTTTAGAGAGATAAAAAATCGCTATGATGATAAATAGACTAAAAGGAAAAAGAGCAGTAGTCACTGGTGCTACTGCTAGAATCGTTGACGAACTCCCCATTGATAAATCCAAGGGGATTCTGGCTTTAAAAAACGGAGATTGCCTTTTATTAAAGGTCTTATCTCCTATGCCGAAGGTCGTCGTCCCAACCTTTTGCTTATTACACAATAATTACGGCAAAAGTTGGTAAAAAAATTCTTTCTTCTACTTTTCAAACTCCTTCTCCACTAGCTTTGCCAATTCATGGATGTGACCTTTGGAGAGAAGTCTTTTCATCTCATCTAAGAGTTTGAGATAGTAGTGGCTCTCCTCTTGATAGATTTTTTTCAATCCTTCTCTCTCATCTTTTGTCACTTTTTTATCCATTACTGCAGTAATTGTCGATAGCAGTCTTAGATAATGTTTCTCTTTTGCTGAGAGAGTCTCCAAATATTTGATGTACTCCTCTATACTATCTGGCTCATTAATATTATTGTCAATATATTTATCTAGTCTAATCAATAAAATCAAATTATTTGGATGATTACTCTTAGAGAGTACCACAATCGAAGCGATAGCCCTTAAAACTCCCTCAATATCAATCTGAAAATCTTTATCAAGAATCTTTTTGACCAAAATATCTTCTACCAAATGCTTCGAAAAATAGAATCCAAAAAGGCGAAGCTTCGCATCTTTGATTGATTGATTGAGTACATAAGCATCCCAAAATGCTACTACAAAAACAGGTACAAAAGGGATTAGCACCCCTCTTGCCCCAAGTCTAGGAAGAAGTACTTTTAATATTTTTTTTGCTACAAAGCTAGTCAGAGCGACTTTTAGTTTGTATAAAATACCAGCAAGCATAAGCTCTTTTTTTGAGAGTCTTTTTTGAGGGTCTACACCCATAAATTCTAGGATTGGCTCTTCTAGCTCCAGAGCTGCTCGAATTAAAACCCTATCAATTAGATAGACTTCAGGAAGTGACTCTTCACTCTTGGGATACTCTCCGATTAGATGTAGTAGTGCATAAATTGCATGTATCGTCAAAAGGTATAAAAGGACTAGCTCAATAATCAAAGAGATAATTGAAATCACTCCGTATTGGATAATATAGTCCATTAGTGAGAGTTTGTCGTAGTAAACTATCTCAAAAAACACTAGAGGAAAAGTGACTAATGCCCCAATCAAAAAGGCAATTATAGTTGAATTTCTGACGATGACTTTAGATATAGCCTCTAATATTTTATCAGATGGAATATTTTTTAATGCTATATCATCTTTTGCATCACTGCTACTGTAGAGTTTTTGGAAATATTTTACTCCAAGTCTCTCTAAAAATGAGGTATCTTTTTTTACTTTTAGTTTCATATTTTTTCCCCTCCCAAGAGGAAGGAGCCTTGGAGATTAACCGTTTCTCTTTTTGATAATCTCTTCAGCTACATTGCTTGGAACCTCTTCGTAGTGATCAAACTCCATAGAGTATGTAGCACGACCTTGAGTCATACTTCTAAGGTCTGTTGAGTATCCAAACATTTCAGCAAGTGGTACGAAAGCATCGACAATTTTATTTCCTGAGCGGTCACTCATACCATTTACTTGACCTCTTCTTTTGCTGATATCACCAATTACATCACCCATGTAATCTTCAGGAGTATCTACTTCGACTTTCATAATTGGCTCGAGGATGATAGGATTTGCTTTTTTAGCACCTTCACGGAATCCCATAGAACCAGCAAGTTTAAATGCCATTTCACTTGAGTCAACATCATGATAACTACCATCATAAAGTGTGACTTTGACATCTTCTACAGGATAACCAGCTTGGATACCTCTTTGCATAGCTTCTTGGATACCTTTGTCGACTGCTGGGATATACTCTTTTGGAATTACACCACCTTTGATTTGGTCGACAAACTCATAACCACTACCTGGCTCTAGTGGCTCGATTTTTAGGAATACATGACCATATTGACCACGACCACCAGACTGCTTAGCATATTTATACTCTTGGTCGACTGGAGTTTTAATAGTCTCTCTGTAAGCAACTTGTGGTGCTCCTACTTCAGCTTCTACCTTAAATTCTCTCATCATTCTATCGACGATAATCTCCAAGTGAAGCTCACCCATTCCAGAGATAATTGTCTGACCAGACTCCTCATCAGTACTTACTCTAAAGCTTGGGTCTTCTTGAGCTAGTTTTTGAAGGGCAATACCCATTTTTTCTTGGTCAGCTTTAGTTTTTGGTTCTACTGCAACACTAATAACTGGGTCTGGGAACTCCATCTTTTCTAGGATTACTTTATCTTTTTCATCTGCTAAGGTATCACCTGTTAGAGTATTTTTTAGACCAACGACCGCACCAATTTCCCCAGCATAAAGCTCATCAATCTCTTCTCTTTTATTTGAGTGCATTTTAAGGAGACGACCGATTCTCTCTTTTTTACCTTTTGTAGTGTTGTAAACATAAGAACCACTACTTAAGATTCCACGATAGACTCTGATAAATGTAAGCTGTCCAACATAAGGGTCAGTCATAATCTTAAATGCAAGTGCCGCAAATGGACCATCATCAGTAGATTTTACTTCAACTGGTGTACCATCTTCATATTGACCTTTGATTGCTGGCACTTCTACAGGAGACGGTAGATAATCTACGACAGCATCAAGTAGAGTCTGAACACCTTTATTTTTAAAAGCTGTTCCACAAGTCATTGGTACGATTGAAAGGTCAATACAGCCCTGTTTTAGAGCTTGTTTAATCTCATCTTTTGTAAGCTCTTCACCTTCCATATATTTATCAAGGAGTTCATCGCTAGTTTCAGCTACTGCTTCAACTAGTTTTTCTCTGTACTCCTCTGCTTTTTCTACCAAATCTTCAGGAATATCTGTAATTTCATACTTTTGACCCATTAGATTTTGATCATCATCCCAAATTACAGCTTTCATTTCGACTAAATCTACTACGCCTTGAAAGTTCTCCTCTGCACCAATTGGAATCTGGATTGGTACTGGATTTGCTTTTAGTCTATCCTTGATTTGTCTTTCTACTTCATAAAAGTCTGCTCCAGTTCTGTCCATTTTATTTACAAAAACCATTCTTGGAACACCATATTTATTAGCCTGTCTCCAGACTGTCTCAGATTGAGGCTGAACTCCACCAACAGAACAGAAAACTGCAACAGCACCATCTAAAACTCTCATAGAACGCTCGACTTCAATAGTAAAGTCGACGTGACCTGGAGTGTCGATAATGTTGATTTGGTGACCTTTCCACTCACAAGTAGTAGCAGCAGAAGTAATTGTAATACCTCTTTCTTGCTCTTGCTCCATCCAGTCCATAGTTGCTGCACCGTCGTGAACTTCACCAATTTTGTGACTTACACCAGTATAGAATAGGATTCTTTCAGTTGTTGTAGTTTTTCCAGCATCGATATGTGCTGCAATTCCGATATTTCTAACTTTCTCTAATGGGTGACTTCTTGGCATATTCTACTTCCTTACCATCTATAGTGAGCAAATGCTTTGTTTGCCTCTGCCATTTTATAAGTGTCTTCTTTCTTCTTGAAAGCTGCACCTTTTTCATTTGCCGCATCGATTAACTCATTGCTGAGTCTCTCAATCATAGTTCTTTCATTTCTTTTTCTGGCTGCATCTACTAGCCATCTAATTGCCAAAGATTGCTGTCTTACAGGTCTTACTTCTACTGGAACTTGATAAGTAGCTCCACCGACTCTTCTACTTTTTACCTCAAGAACAGGCTTAACATTTTCCATAGCTTTATTAAAAACTTCGATACCTTTTTCGCCTGTTTTGGATTCAATTCTCTCTAGTGCGCCGTACATAATTTTTTGAGCTGTACTCTTTTTACCGTCGAGCATTACTTTATTGATAAACTTTGTAATTACTTTACTTTTGTAGACTGGGTCTGGCAAAACCGGTCTTTGTGGTGCTCTTCTTCTTCTCATCTAAAATTTCCTTTTCTTCAATCTTTTTGTGATTTTTTGATTTACTCAAACCCTACCCCAGAAGGTTTTGTTAGTAGAGTCTGCTTAAACTTTTACTCTTTTTATTTTGGTCTCTTTGTTCCATATTTAGAACGAGAAACTTTTCTGTTTGCTACACCTGCAGTATCAAGCGCTCCACGTACGATATGATACTTAACCCCTGGAAGGTCTTTTACCCTACCACCTCTTACTAAAACGATTGAGTGTTCTTGTAGGTTGTGACCTTCTCCACCGATGTAACTAATTACTTCAAAACCGCTTGTAAGTCTAACTTTTGCGACTTTTCTAAGTGCTGAGTTTGGTTTTTTTGGTGTAGTAGTGTATACTCTTGTACACACACCTCTTCTTTGTGGACAACTAACGAGTGCTGGTGATTTTGACTTTTTAATCACCTTTTTTCTCTCTTTGCGAATCAACTGATTTATAGTTGGCAAATTCTTTCCTTTTTTTAAATTTATTTTTCTCTAAAGAGATTGAATCCGTAGGTGTAAAACACCTCGCTACAGATAAAAATCTCTAGCCAGATGTTACGCCCTAAAAATAGGGCTAAATTATAGTAAATAAAACTTATAAATAGCTTTAAATAACCTCATCTAAAAGACTCAAATACAAAAGCCAAGAGTCTTGACTTTTTGTTCTTTTTTAACACTTTTTTATGAAATTATCTAAAAGATTTGATGCAATCTATTTGCTTCTTCCATCCACTTGTAGAGTTCATCCCATCTATTTTCTCTTATCAATTTTTCACAATATTCTAGCTCCTTTTTAAAACTCTCCATCGCATCTAAGACATTTTCTCTATTTTGTCTAAAGATATCTACCCACATATTTGGAGAGCTTTTTGCAATTCTACTCATATCTTTAAAACCACCACCTGCTAAAGCAATAATTGCTTTTGGATTCTCTTGTGCCATTACGCTATTTGCCAATGAGTAACTTACTGTGTGTGGCATATGTGAAATATAGGCTGCGTGTTTGTCATGTTCTTTTGCATCCATATAAAATATTTTCATTCCTAGCTTACTAAAAATCTCTCTAGCCAATCGAGATTGGTGTTTACCACTCTTTTCGATATTGCAAAAGACTATCACTTTTCCTCTGTAGAGATTATCTATTGCAGCAGATGGTCCAAACTTTTCAGTCCCTGTCATTGGGTGGGATGGAACGACATTTTCTCTAATTTCTGCTGGAGTCTCTTCGACAATTCTAGCTTTTGTACTTCCAAAGTCGATGATAGTGGTTTTTTGGGAGATGAAGGTGAGATTTTTTAGGGTTTTTACGATTGCATCGACAGGAATTGCTAGAATAATTAGGTCAAAATCTCTAAACTCTTCAAGCTCTTCTGCAACTCTATCGACAATACCAAGCTCAAGAGCTTCTAGTGAGTGATTATCATTGTGGTCGTAGCCTACAATCTCTAAATTATCATAGATTTTTCGTACCGCCAAAGCAAACGAACCACCCATTAATCCTAGCCCAATAATAGCAATTTTCATTAAAATTTCCTTTTTATATCAAAAAATAGTAATTAAGATTCAAGATTCAAGTCAATTTTAGTTAAATAAAGGTATCATTTTTCTGAAAAACAGTGTTTTTTTTGATGTATAATTATGAAATATTTCAAGTTGATAAAGGTTAGAAGATGGTTAGAACTCTCTTGTTGTCGGTAATGGGATTGATAGTGATATCTCTCTCCTCGTACGCTAGTGGTCTCTCAGGCTCTCCTATTACTAGTATTCAGATAAAAGGGGATGACAGTGATAAACTAAAGGGTATAATTGGTCTTAAAAGAGGTGATATTTATACCCCTAAAAAGCTTAGTTTAGCTAAAGCTAAAATAAAAAGAGCTTTGGAGAGTGCTGGACACTATGGAGTAGTTGTAGAAGATAGCATTGAGAAAGTAGGAGATGGTGTTGCTATCACTCTAAAAGTAAAAGATGGAGAGAAGATTAAAATAAGGGATGTTAAATTTGTAGGCAATCACCATGTAAGCAAAGATATCTTAGAAGAGACTCTTGTTAATAAAAAAGGTGGTCTATTTAGCTGGGTACCTATTCTTGGCGGTGGTGGGGGGGAAGCAGTCCCTGCTCAGCTACCTTATGACCAAGCTAGAATCAAAGAGGCTTATATGGAGAGAGGCTATATCGATGTACAAGTAGCTGAACCTTTGATGAAAGTAGATTATGCTAAACACGAAGCAGATGTTACTTATGTTATAAAAGAGGGTGAACAGTACAGAATTGGCTCAGTCAATGTAGATGGCTTAGTACCTGGTGTAGACAAAGCTACTATTATGTCAAACCTCAAAGTTAAATCCGGGGATGTTTTTAATATCAAGAAATTAAGAAAAGATTTGAAATATATCCATGATACTTTGGGAAATTACGGTTATGCTTTCAACCAAGTTGGTCCAATGGTAAGAAAAAACCCTTCAAACCGAACCCTCTCTTTGGTCTATAAAATTAATCCTGGTAAGAAAGTTAAAGTTAAAGATGTAATCATTACTGGAAATAAGAAGACAAAAGACCATGTTGTAAGAAGATATAGTTACCTTGCTCCTGGAGATACTTTTAGTCAAGAAAATTATGAAGAGACTAAAAAAGAGCTTCAAAGAACAGGATATTTTGATAAAGTTAGAGTCAAACCTCAAAGAGTCAGCGAAGATGAGATAAATATGATTGTAGATGTCGATGAGGCTCAAACAGGAAGTATCGCTGGAGGTTTTGGTTATGGTAGCTATGATGGTTTTATGGTAAATGGTAGAGTCTCTGAGAGGAATCTTTTTGGGACTGGGATTGCAGCTTCTTTATCTTTGGAATTATCCCAAAGATCTCATGACTATTCATTATCATTTAAAGACCCTAGAGTATTTGATAGTCTCTACAGCTTATCATTTGGTCTTTATCACCAGAAAAATGAGTATGATTATGATGAAGAGGATGTATCAGACTACACAGTAGAAAGAGCTGGTGGATGGTTTACGTTTGGTAGACAGATTGGAAAATATACTCATGTATCATTTGGATATAGTTTCAATGATGTTGACTATAATGATTTTGAAAGTAGCTCAAGTGGAATCAATGCTTACTATCAATCCTATACAAAATCATCCTTAATTGGTAGCATCACATTTGATAATACTGATGATTATTACACTCCAAGAGAGGGATTTTATGGTAAATTAAGCTTTGATTATGCTGGACTTGGGGGAGATGCTGACTTCTTCAAGACAGATGCAAAATTTGCAGCTTATTATGGATTACAAGATCAGATAGATTATGATTTGATTTTGAGATATAAATTTAGAGGTGGCTATATCAATGATAACGGTTTTACTCCTCTTGCTGAGATGTTTTACATGGGTGGTGCCAAAAGAGGCGTAAGAGGGTTCTCCTCTGGTTCAATTTCTCCATTTTATGTAGACGATAATGGTCATAGGATTAGAGTTGGTGGCGATCAGATGATTGTCAACTCATTTGAAGCAAGTGTGCCTTTAGACTTTATTAGTAAAAGTATGAGGCTAACTGGATTTTTTGATTATGGTATGCTAAAAAATAGCATCTATAATGACAACAGTATTGAAAAAGATTGGATAAAAAGATCATCAGTTGGTGCTCAAATTGAGTGGAAATCTCCATTTGGACCTGTCAATTTGGTATTTGCAAAGCCTCTTGATGATAAAGATACAGATGAAACATCTGTATTTGAGTTTACAATGGGAAGTAAGTTTTAGTAGACTAAAATATTACTCTCTCCCCAAGTGGGAGAGGCAAAAGCAGAGACGAAAATCAGAAACTACTTAGAATCTTCTCTTTTACAGCTTCACACTCTTTTTGTAACTCTCTAAGATTTTTTGAATTATCTATTACCCAAGTGGCTAGCTCTCTCTTTTTATCGATATCAATCTGAAGAGATATCTTTTGCATAGCTTCATCCTTGGTGATTTTGTCTCTATTTATTAATCTTTCTAATTGTAAATCTTTTGGAGTATAGACTACTACAACCTTTTTTATCAAATCTTTATAGATTTTTCTCTCAAAAAATAGAGGAATATCAATTAAATATGGCTTTTTAAATTTCTCTTGAGTTTCGGCTTGAAAAAGAATTTCATCTTTGATAGCAGGATGCAAAAGCTCTTCTAAAATCTTTCTCTTTTGAGGATTTGCAAACACTACTTTTCCCAAGGCCTTTCTATCTACTTTGCCACTTCTAACAAACTCATCTCCAAATATTTGAGCAATTTTATCACTTTTTGCGTCTAAAATCTGGTGAGCTACCTCATCAGCATCTATAATCCTAAAACCAAACAGCCTCAAAATAGCAGAGGCTGTGCTTTTACCTGTGGCTATGCTTCCTGTAAGAGCTACGGCATACTCTAGCATATATTATCTCTTAATAATTCCAAGATAATTTTTATAGACAAAAGTAGGTACCACAAAAGAGGCAGTAGCAATATCGCTATTATAATATCTAAAGCCATCTGTTAAATCTGCTCTTTGGAGATTGATATCGGCTGTTGGGTGATAAAATCTACTACTAAGAAGCAGGTATTCACTCAAAATTTTACCATTTTCGCCACTCTCATAACGATAAGGCATTACTATTGGATAGATTTTGCCTGTAATTTCTAGCTCCTCTTTTGCTTCTGACTCTTGAGTAATTATATTACTTATAATTGAACTGACAACTGCTTGAGGACTTAAAATCTTGGTAAGCTCAAACCAAAATTCTCTATCTTTTGCAAGCTTTTTATCAGCAACAATTGCTACATCATAATCTCTTGCGCCATTAAATCTTTTGAGTTCACTAAGAGCTATTTGAGAATCAATAAATAGAGTCTCTGAGATAATATTGTACTTTTTTAACTCTGCTTTGATGTTTTCACATCCACCCACAACTACGACTTTTTTTGGCTCTTTGTGAGTGCAAATTGGAACATGTACGAGCATTTCATCTTTAATAAAGTGATACTTATCCATAACTTTTCCTTAATCTTGAAAATTTTATATTTTATCTAAAAATCTATTTTTCTCTATTAAATCTTACTATTTTTCTCTGAATTAAAGATAAAAAATGCTTAAGAATGTGTAATAAATTCACACAATTTTCCTAAAAGCATAAATATAAATTGTTTTTTTTATTTTTATAACTGAATTTTTATCTCTAAAGTCATATAATAGGCAGTTCAAATCTTTTAATAAAGGACGCTTATGAGCAATAGAAGAGACTTCTTTGGTAAAGCTCTTGGTGCGTTTGCTGGATTGGGAGCTATTGGTGCTCTCTATGCTGCTAAACGAACTTGGGATCCACTACCGAGTGTCAAAGCTGCTGGTTTTACTACCATTGACTTGAGCAACGCTCAAGAAGGTGTATTAAATACCGAGATGTGGAGGGGAAAACCTGTTTTTGTTTTGAAAGTCAAAAAGAGTGACAAGGCTTATAAAGATAAAAGACTTATTGATGTTGGCGGAGAGAAGTTTTTTATCGCTATTGGTCTTTGTACGCATCTTGGGTGTATTCCTGAGTATTTTCCTGATAAGAATAAGTTTATTTGTGCTTGTCATGGAGGTCAATTCGATAGTGCTGGAGAGGTATTAAAATCTCCTCCTCCAAGTCCACTAGTAATTCCACCATTTAAGGTTGATGGGAAAAAGGTTGTCCTAGGAGAAGCAGGACCAGATTATAAGAAGCTTCAAGAAGCTGGATTAGTGGGATAAGGAGAGAGTAATGGCACATTTTGATAAAGCATTCCCATTTTCGCATAAATGGTTGGATCAAAGACTTGCTGTAGATACTCTCAAAAGGGTTTTGTCTACTGAGTACTGGATTCCAAAAAATATCAACTTCCTGTGGGCTATGGGAATGGTACTAGCAGCCACTTTTGGGTTGTTACTTGTAAGTGGTATTTTCCTTTTGATGTACTATCTTCCAGATACTAAGCAAGCTTTTGATAGTGTAAACTATACAATTATGAGCGAAGTTGGTTATGGTTGGCTCTGGAGACATATTCATGGAGTTGCAGCTTCTGTAGTATTTCTAATCATCTATATTCATATGCTTACAGGAATCTACTATGGTTCTTACAAAAAGGGTAGAGAGCTTATCTGGATTTCTGGTATGCTTTTGTTTGTTACATTTTCAGCTGAAGCTTTTTCTGGATATATGCTTCCTTGGGGGCAGATGAGTTACTGGGCTGGTATGGTTATTACAAACCTATTTAGTCTTGGTTCTTTAAATTTTGAAGGTTTAGTTGAGTGGATTAGAGGTGACTATGTTCCAGGTCAAGCTTTCCTTGGAAGATTTTTCATGCTCCATGTACTACTAATGCCTTTAATTATCATGGCTTTGATTGTTTTCCACTTTGGGACTCTTAGAATTCCACACGTTAACAACAAAGATGGTGAAGATATAGATTTTGAAGCTGAAGCTGAAAAGTGGAAAGCTGGCAATAGAAAAGAGTCAAAAGTTATCCCTTTTAATCCTGTATTCTTGAGTAAAGATGTCTTTGTAATGGGGATTTATTTTATCTTCTTCTTCTACTTAGTATTTTATCATTTCGAGTTTGCTATGGATCCTGTCAACTTTGACCCAGCAGATCCTCTAAAAACACCTCCACATATCTATCCAGAGTGGTATTTCCTATGGAGTTATGAGATTCTTAGACCTTTCCCTAAAGATCCAGGACTCATCGCATTTGCCTTTGCACAAGTTATTTTCTTCTTGTTGCCATTCTTAGATAGAAGTCCAAATGTAGCTCCAGCTAATAGAAGAATACCATTTAAATATTGGTTCTGGACTTTGGTAGTGGATATGATTGTTCTTACAATTATGGGTAAATTACCACCAGTTGGAATCTTCAATACTATTGGAGCAGTTGCCGCTTGGGTATTTATTCTACTTTGGGTAGCCCTACCAATTATCACTATGAAGGAAAAATTAGTTAGGGGGCAGAAATAATGAAAGAGTTAAAAGTATTAGCAGTCGTTGTTTTCTTCACACTAGTAACATACTGGGGAGTTGAGCCGTTTGCACACTCTCAAATGCACAAACATGTTGAATTTGGTGGATTCAAGTATGATGGAAAAGCTGATATCGAAGAGGTAAAGACCAAAATCGAGAGAGCAAAAGAAGAGAAACAAGATACAAAAGCTCTTGAGGCTAAGCTGAAAGAGAAAGAGAAGTTTTGGAAAGATGTTAAAAAGATTGCTTCACTCAAGGGTGATGCAAAAGCTGGTGAAGCTCTCTATGCAAACTGTGCAGGGTGTCATGATGCTGGCGTAAACATGGGTGGAGTAATCCCTCCAAAACTAGACCATGCAGGTAAAATCTATAGTAAAGAGTATCTAATTGCTCTAATCAAAGACCCTGCAATGGCATCAAATGTAGATCATAAGTATCAAAACACTATGACTCACCCAATGGGTGCAGTTAAATCTATGATTACAAAAGACCAAGATATCGCAAATGTAGTCGCATATCTAAAAGCTAAAAAAGCTGGTGAAGTTAAGCCAAAAGAGGCTTTTGTTGAAGCTTGTGGTAGATGTCATGAGATGAGATATGACAAGTGGACTCAAGTTGGTGAAGTGCCAAAAACTAAGCCAAATATCAAAACTCATACAGACCTTGAAAAGCTCAAATTTGAGCAAAAGGTAGCAGAGCAAAAAGAGGCTATTGCAAAATACATGGGTAAACTTCCACCAGATCTATCAATTATTGTTAGAGCTAGAAGTGAAGATTTCCTAAAAACTTTTGTAGAAAATCCTCAATCTCAACTTGCTGGCACTGCAATGCCTAGAGTTGGATTAAATAAAGAGGGCTATGAGAAAGTCTATAAATATCTAGAAGAGGTTGGCGATCCAAGCAAACCAAAAAGAGAGGCAACAGGTCCTTGGGTACTTGGTTTCTTTGTGATTTTCACTTTCCTAGCTTATCTATGGTACAAGTCTCAGTGGGAAGGTCTAAAATAATAGAATCTATCTAAACCTCTTTACGGGCTTTTGCCCGTATTTTGATTCAAATCATCCTCATCTTAATATCTTTTTGTTATCCTTTTCCAAAACTTTTAAATATCAAAATAGCAGAAGGCTAAAATGTTAATAGATGGTCATGGAAGAGAAGTAAATTATCTTAGAGTTTCAGTTACGGAGAGATGTAATTTTCGCTGTCAATACTGTATGCCAGAAAAACCGTTTAGTTGGGTTCCAAATGAAAATCTACTGCCTTTTGATGAACTCTTTAAATTTATTAAAGTAGCAATAGACTCTGGAATAAATAAGATTAGAATTACAGGTGGGGAACCTCTACTTCGTACCGATTTGGATAGATTTGTAGCAATGATTTATGACTACAAAAATAGTATCGATTTGGCTCTAACTACCAATGGCTATTTACTTCCTGAAACTGCCAAAAAACTAAAAGAAGCTGGTCTAAAGCGTGTAAATATCTCTTTGGACTCTTTGAAACCTGCAGTAGCTGCTCAAATCGCACAAAAGAATGTTTTGGGTAAAGTTTTAGATGGTATTGAGACAGCTCAAAATGTCGGATTAAAGGTCAAAATCAATATGGTTCCACTAAAGGGTATCAATGATAGTGAGATTTTAGATATTCTGGGCTTTGCAATCTCAAAAAATATTCAAGTAAGATTTATCGAATATATGGAAAATGCCCATGCAAATAGTAATATCAAAGGACTTCATGGAAAAGAGATTCTTGAGTGGATTAAAAAAAGATACATAATTCATAAAATAGGACGAGAAGGTGCTAGTCCATCTTTTAATTATGAGATTGAGGAGAATGGATATATTTTTGGGCTTATCGACCCTCACAAACACGATTTTTGTGAAAATTGCAATAGAATTCGACTGACAGCTGAGGGTTTTTTGATTCCTTGTCTCTATTTTGATGAAGCTCAAAGTATCGCAGAAGCTGTTAAAAGTGATGATTTAGAAAAAGCCTCTAAGATTTTGGCTGAGGTTTTACAAGATAAGCCAAAAGAGAATCGTTGGAGTGAACAAACAAGTGAGAGTTCAAATCGAGCTTTTTATGAGACTGGAGGATGAAATCTATCTAAAAAACTCAAAACTTTGCCTGATATCTTTCTAGTCTGCTAGCTAATCATGTTTTAATATTTTTTAGTATAAAATATGACAATACCATTGCAGAAGGAGATAATTATGCAAAGTGGCACTCTATTTTTGGATAGGCATAGTGGAGGTTTTGATTTTAGATTAAGAAGAGGTTTTAAGTTTATTAATAGACTTTTTAATGTGTCTGTCTCTGAAAACTTGATGGATAATCAAAACTATCTTATAAAAAAAGAGGAACAACAAAATAATATTCTTTACAGCTTTTATAATCTAGATGTGATTGAAGGAAAAGTAGTCTCTATAAATTATAAACTCAAGCAAAGTGGTGAGTTTCAAAAAGATATTCAAGTCTTAAAAGATGGAATTTGGCATGAAATTATTGAAAATATTGACTTTACGCTTAGGTGTGGAGGATGGAAAAAAGATTTTGATAGTTATAGATTAGTCTCTAAAGATAAATTCTATCTTGAGGACTTCTTTAAATTTAATATCATCAAAACAAAAGATATCTCTGGTATACACCAGACAAAAAATTTTGAGCTTAAAATTCCAAAAAATGGTAAGTTTTATACCCTAAAAGTAAAACAACTCAAAGATATTTTCAAATTAAATCATTATGTAGAAGAGATTACTATAAATGACTTTCTACTCAAATACTCTAAAAAGAACTTTTTTGATGGCTTTAGATATGGTGGAGTCTCCTTTGGAGATGTTAAAGCTGGTCAAAGAGAGGGGCAAATCTGGTTTTTGAATAGAATTGATAGAGAGATTGAAATTATCTCAAAAGATGCAGGAAAATGGAAAATAGAAAATATCTATGGAGAGGATATTTTGATAGTAGATATCTATGAGCAAAAAAGGATGATTTTTTCTAATATTGATAAGAAACTCTACTCTGGTAAAATTATAGAGCCAAATGTCAGGATTTTACACTGTTATAATGATATAGCTTTTGATGCTATCTCTAAAAAATTTTCTTAAATATCAAAATTTTAAGTTCTCCTAGAGTAGGAAAATTCTATTTTAGGAGAAACTTCAAAAACAGATATTGTAGCTAGACTTATAATTTTAATATTATTTTTATTGGATATTTAATTCTATTTTTTGATTAGTTTTAGGAGTCTATCAATCATCTCTTTTTGGGCTTTTGTATCACCATTTTCTACTTCAATATTGTAATAATTTTCACTATTTTTTCCTAGTACTACATAGTTTGACATCGAACAGTCATTTCTCTCAGGAGCGACATACTCATATTTTACATTTAATCCATTTTGTAATAGTAAATCTAACTTCTGTTTTGGTGGAGTTGGAGACTTCCCTGCAATATAAATGAGAGAATCTTCATCCATCAATCCTGCTTTTTCAGCTCTTTTGATATGTTTATAAGCTGGAAAAGCTTTTGTGGTTTTTGTTGACCTTAAAATTGAAATAGTCCCACTTCCACCCATTTTATCTCCTCTTATACCATTTGAATTTGTATGAAGTGCTAGATATGGCATATTAGAAGATTTAAAGTAATCAATCACTCTAAATACTACATCTGTGTAAATTGGAGATGGCTTACATCTACCTTTTATACTCTTTGTAGAGAAATTTCTATTAGGGTCAACACCGTGATTATTCCTATGACCACCTGTTTGAACTGCTAAAAAGCCTCCCCCATATTTGAGTGTAGCATAGATTGCACTATCGAATGCACTATTTTCATTATCATGAGGCAAAAACCAAAAAGGACTATTATTTACTTTTTTATGTTTATTTTTATTGAAGACTAGAAGCATACTCCATGGTATGGAGTTCTCTTTAAAGTAGATTGAGTAGATACAGAGATTTTTTAAACTTTTTCTATTTCTGATGAGGTCAATATTATTTTGGACTCTAGATGGAGTCAAAAAGTTCTGATTTGGTGCAAGATTTATTGGAATCCTGCAGTCTTCAGAATAAATAGTTAAACTAAAAGCTATAAAAATCAGACTCTTTTTCATGTCTTTACTTACCTTTTAAAATTATTAAACTTTATCTATAATCATATCTAATCCAACTTCATTATTCTTAAAGTTCTCTTATCCTCTTTTCCATTAAAATATTTATCCAATACCTCCTTAAAAACTCCATTATTGGAGACACGATAAAATAGAGTCATCGATGAACGAAGCTTAAGACTATCTAGATTTCCAAAAATATCTTGCGCACTTTTTCCTTGTATCTCTAAAAGGATTTTTACACATTCTATCAATCTCTTACCCAAAATATCATGTTTTAAGTAGGCTTTTGCCTCCTCTACACTTTTGATTGAGTAGAGTCTACTCGCCTTTGAATATCCAAGACTTTGCACTTGTGGAAAAATATACCACATCCAGTGAGTTTGCTTTTTCCCAACTCTTAACTCTTCTATTACTTTATCATAATTTACATCTTGTGCCCTAAGAAATCTCTCTAAATCCATCTAATCTCCTTTTTTTATTTTCTATTTACTTATCTATTTTAACAAAAAAGGTTCGACAAACTATGCGAAATCTCTAGAAAAATTTTGGAATAGATAATTTTTATGATAAAATAGATAAAACTTATTCAAAAGTGAGGATTTGAAAATTTGAATATAGTTATAATTTTGATTATTAGTACAATATTTTTAAGTGCGGGGTTTAGAGGAGATATATATCCAATTACTAGTTCCATAAAGTCTAGAATAATTAGAGGCAACTCTTTTCATAATGGCTGTCCTGTACCTTTAAAAGATCTAAGATATTTAAAGATGACATATTTAGGATTCGATGGTAAAGAGCATATTGGAGAGATGATTGTAAATAGAACTATAGCAAAAGAGGTAGTATCAATCTTTAAAGAACTCTACAATATAAAGTATCCTATTCATAGCATGAGACTAGTCAGTGACTATAAAGGAAATGATTGGCTATCAATAGAGAACGATAATACATCAGCATTTAATTGTAGAAATGCTACAAATAGTGGAAAGTGGTCAAAACATGCTTATGGTAAGGCGATAGATATCAATCCAATAGAAAATCCTTACATCAGAATAAATGGTAAAATTTCACACAAAGCATCTTATAAATATAAAATCAGACAACATAAAAATCTAAAAAATCCAGCAGATAGAGCTATGTTACTAAAAGGAGATAAAGCTTTAAAAGCTTTTATAAAAAGAGGTTGGTTTTGGGGAAGATACTTTAAAAGTGCTAAAGATTTACAACATTTTCATAAATAATTAAAAAAATCAATAGGAGAAAAGATGAAAAAAATCAGTTTTACATATATCATATTGGCTATGTTTATATCAAATGCTATTAGTGGAGAGACAATTTACAATGATATTCCAGAGTATCAAGTAAATTTTGTAAAAAATAAGAGAGTATCATCTGGAGGTATACAAGTTCTTTATAGAGATAATAGTACTTATCATTTAGGTGATGAAGAGTTTAGAAGCAGAAGATGGGCTAGACTTCATGGGCAGTGTTATTTTATTAAGTTTAGAGATGATAGTTCTGGAGGAAATTATTATTTAGTTTTAGATAGATTTGGTACAGAAGCTGCTGGAGTCTACTTAAATAGAAGAGCTATTGGTTACTTACCTGATCAATACTCAAGAAGGGGAGGCAGACCAAATTACTGGACAGGCGAGGAGTGGATTAAAATACCTTCTAGATTTATATACGAAGGTAAGAACTCTTTAGCGATTTGTGCTTCTAGAGTCCCTAATCCAGAGTTTAGAGGGGATTTGGATGATTTTCAAATAAGAAATATAAAGCTTATAAAAGAGCATTAATTTTATGGTGAACTACCCAATCCCTAAAGAAGATAACTAAAGAAACTTCGCCTTTAGCTTGTTTTGGGCTTCTTTGGCTGAGTCTGCCCATAAAGAAATCTTAGTTATCGACAATCCTAAATAGGGATTTTACAGAGGTCGAACTCTAACTCTTCCCTATAAGTCTTAGATACTCATATATCCAATATCCAAAGGCGTTACTTTCAACAGTTCCTGCTGTAGATAAGAGTATTGTAGCAAATAATATATACAAAGCCAAGGTTAGCTCTTGTACGCATTCATCCCAACGGCTAAAGACCATTGGGATTTCTGCTAAGAGTGCTTAAAATAGTTTGAGTGAGAGCAAGAAAATATAAGCCCAAGTATGATAGAATCTAGCTTGATGTGGATCCAAACTCTACTAAACTAAATTAATCTAAAAAGGATAAATGATGAAAGGGCTTGTGGTAATTTCTATTTTAATTTTTAGTGCTGTCTCTTATGCTAGATGTCCAAGCACAGAGGTAATTTGTGAAGATGACAATAGCTACTCTATCGTTGAAACAGAAGGTAGAGCTTACGGTTCTCATAATTGGATGGAGATGGAACATAAATATCCAGATTTTATTAAGAATGAGAATTGTAAAGGGTGCGAGGAACAACAATTTAGTGATATAGAAGATAGAACTATAGCATATATACACTAGTTTAAATTCGAAACTATTTAATGGGAAAATTAAAATTTAATATTCAAGAGTTTTCTGCTCAAAAAAAGGCTACCATCGTATCTACAGCAGTAGCTACTCTTCTTACAATTGTTAAGCTTATTGTAGGAATTGCTAGTGGTTCTGTAGCTGTTTTAGCTTCAGCAATCGATTCTATTTTAGATATGGCAGTAAGCCTTTTTAACTTTTTTGCAATCAAAAAGGCAGAAGAGCATCCAAATGATAAGTTTCCTTATGGTAAAGGGAAGATTCAAGCTATTGCTGGGGTAATTGAAGGAACAATTATTACACTCTCAGGAATCTTTATCATATATGAAGCAATCTCTAAAATGTTGCATCACAAGACGACTCATTACCTTGGAAGCTCTCTTGGAGTAATGATTTTTTCAATAGTTGTAACTTGGCTTCTTGTAAAATATCTGATGAGGGTTGCTAAAGAGACTGATAATATTGTTATAAAGTCTGATGCTCTCCACTATCAGACAGATCTTCTTAGTAATGGAGCTGTAGTTTTATCCTTAGGACTTGTCTACTTGACAGGTTTTGATTGGATTGATGCTCTTTTTGGTTTTGCAATCGGTGCTTATATTATTTATAGTGCTTATGAGATTATTTATGAAGGAATAATGGTTCTTTTAGATAGAGCATTAGATAGTGAAATGGTGGCAAAAATCGGTGAAATCATCGCAAATGATAAAAGAGTCAATGGTTATCATTATCTCAAGACTAGGACAGATGGTAGTATCAATTTTGTAGAGTTTCACTTAGTGCTAAACCCTACAATGACTCTAGAAGAGGCACACAAAATAGCTGAAGATATTGAATATAAAATAGCTTCACTTGATTCTCAAAAAGGGTGGTTGATTACTCCTCATTTTGACCCTTATGACGATGAGCATATAAATGAAATATATTTAAATGGAGAAGCTACCAAAAAAGATGAGTAAAATTTTCCTCACATCCCCAAAACTAGCAGATAATACAGAGCCTATTCCGATGATTGAGTTTGAGATTACTGCTTCTAGTATAGATTTTGGGGGGATTGATACTTTAATGTTCACCTCCAAACAAGCTGTATTTAGTGCTGACTTGATTGATAAAAGATGGAGAGAGTTTGAGTCAATTACTATTGGACCTGCTACTAAGCAAGCTGTAATTGAAAGTGGTGGTAGAGTGCTATTTCAGCCAAAAAAGTTTTATGGTAAAGAGTTGGCAAAGGATATTTTAAACTTATTCAAAGAGAAAAATATACTTTATCTTCGCCCAAAAAAGATACTGTTTGATAGTAGAGCTTTTTTGAGTAAGGAGGGTGTCAAAATTAAAGAGCAGATTATCTATGAGACAAAATGCAAAGAGTACTCTTCTAAATCTAAACCTCCAAAAGGGGCAATTATAGTTTTTACTTCTCCATCTACAATTGAGTGTTTTTTGAAGAATTTTGGTTGGGATAGCAGTTATAAGGCTGTAGTAATTGGGACTTCTACACTTACTCATTTACCCAGAAATATAGAGTACAAAATCGCAAAGAAACCATCGATTCAAGCTTGTATCGATATAGCAAAAGAGTTTTTATAAAATAATTAAAACTCCAAAGAGTATATCTATTGCTAAATATACTCCTTAGTTTTATGATAAGATCAAGTAAACTCTTTGATTCTATCAATTAACTCATCTTCATTGATTGGCTTAATCATAAAATGCTCAGCCCCAAGATTGATTACTGTACTTTTTTGAGTATCATCTGTAGAGAGTACAATTACTGGAATCTTATCATTTGAAGGTTCAGAACGGAATATCTTCAAAAACTCTCTACCATCTAAAACAGGCATCAAAATATCCAGCAAAATCAAATCAATATCACTATTCTCTTTGAGGATTGAGAGGGCTTCAGAGCCATTTTCTGCCTCTAAAACTTCACCAATCAACTCTGGATGTCTCTTGAGTAGTGCTTGGATCAGCTTCCTATTTATAAAATCATCATCTACAACTAAAACTTTTAATGCCATAATTTACCCCTTAATTTTTTTGATAAAGCTATCAAACTTCTCTTTGGACATTTTGCCACTATAAACCTCATACTTTAATCCAGAGAGTGGGAAGTTTTTATCTGGATTACTAGTAAATATTGTGTGGATTCCTCTTTGTTTAGCGATAGCTATAAACTTTTCATCCAACATACTCTGATCAGCAAAAACCATTTTATAATCATTCTTTTCGGCTAATCTACTCACCTCATCTCTATCACCTGCTATATCATATTTATACCCTAATGAGTCTAAAAGTTTTGCAAGTAGCTTACGACTAAATGGTAAGTTTTTTGCAATTAGTATCTCTTTGGAACCATCAAGTTGCTCTGATGAGTCTCTCTTTTCTGAGGCTGGAGTTTGTTCTTGCTGAATGGTTTGTCTACTTTGTTGTTCTGCCTTTTTAGGCTCTGGTTTTGACTCCTCTTTTGTTTTTGGAGCTTCAATCTCTGTACGAGATTTATTGTGGAGAAACTTATTCAAAATATAGATCAACTCTGACATCTCAATAGGTTTTGAGATATACTCATCCATCCCCTCTCCTAGAAATCTCTCTCTATCACCTTTGAGAGCATTTGCAGTGAGTGCTACAATTGGGACATGTTCTACACCTTCTGCATCTTCATAATCTAATATTGCGTGGGTAGCTTCGATACCATTCATCACAGGCATTTGAATATCCATAAATACCAAGTCGTATCTATTTTTCTTCCTCATCTCTACACCCTCGCGACCATTATTGGCGATATCTACTTTGAGTCCCATACCTTCTAAGATACTTTTGACAAGTTTTTGGTTGATGATATTATCTTCAATTACTAGTACATCAGCATCATATTTTGTCATGATTTTTGGTTGAGTAGCTTGGGCATTTGAATTTTTATCATCAAACTTAGAGAGATATTTAAATGTATTTAGAAGCTTGGTATAAGTTGCTGGCTTGAAGATTATATTATCATTTGGTAAATCAAGAGATTCTAAATCTTTTCTGGATGTGACTCTTGCTACTACAATTAGTTTATTTGCTGAGATATGGCTCAAAGCACTCTTAACATCATCTGGAGCATTCTCATAGTCTACCCAAATCGTAGGACAAGCATTTGATGACATCAGAGACTGAAGCTCTCCAGCATTCTTAAAATCTTTGAGTTTGACACCAAAAAACTCTACATATCTATTTAGATACTGGTCAAAAGTGGTAGGGTGTTTTGGGTCTGTGTATCTACAGATTCTAAGATTTGTAAATGCCTTTTTATAATCATCCTCAGAAGGTAGCTCCTCAAGAGGAATCACAAACTTAAAAGTAGTACCTACACCTTTAGCACTCTCTACTTCTAACTTTCCGCCCATCATTGCAATATACTCTTTGCTAATTGTCAGACCTAGCCCAGTACCACCATATTTTCTAGTAATTGAATTGTCAGCTTGAGAAAATGGCTGAAAGATTTTATCCAACTGCTGAGGAGACATCCCAATACCATTATCACTGACTATAAATTGAATCTTGCTAGTACCTTCTGGAGTCGAGGAGAGTTTTCTAATCTCGATATCGATTTTACCTCCTCTATCTGTAAATTTGATGGCATTGTTGAGGAGATTTGTCAAAATCTCTTTAATCTTTGTCGGGTCACCTTTGAGTTTTGGAGAGATATTTGGATCGATATAGTAGTTTAGCTCAATCTCTTTTTCTGCTGAGGTGACACCAAAAGTATCGATAGTATTATCAAATTCGTGATGAGTTTCAAAGGTAATATGCTCAAGCTCAACTTTATTATTCTCAATTTTGGATAGGTCAAGGATATTATTGATGATATTTAGCAAGTTCTTAGAACTCTTCTCAATAATATTTGCAAACTCTCTTTGTTCATCATTGAGGTCAGTATTTTTTAGAAGTTCAGTAAAACCAATGATACCATTCATCGGTGTTCTAATCTCATGACTCATATTTGCGAGGAAGAGAGATTTGGCTTCATTTGCCTCTTCTGCTTGATTCTTGTCTGTTTCTGCCTTTTCTATTAAGCTTTCCAAGAAATTATGAGCATCCATTGTACCTTTGGTGGTCTCAAGGTCAATAGCTGGCATCTGCTCGAGGTCAGATTTTGAACCAAGCTTTTGAGCTGCATGGATGAGAGTCTTCTCAAGAGAAGCCATATTTTTAGTAATATCTCTAGAGACTTGAAGTCCTACATAAATCAAAACAATAGCTAGAAGAATAATCAAAGCAAAAAGCCCCATCATAAAGTAGACATCATTTATATAATCATCTACAGCTTCTATACTTTTTTGATTAAATAAAGAGATACTTTTAGCAAATACATTCATCTTTTTGGTAAATACTGTAAACCAATCCAAAGATGAGATACCATAACGCCCTGTTTTTAAATTTTCAAAAATATCGATATAAAAAGATGAGATTCTTTTATCAATATCTTTGACATTATATTTCCTATAAAGCTCAACAGCTCTAGATCTTAGATCACTATTGTTAATCAAATAAGGATTATACTGTAGAGCTTTACCATAAAACTCAATCCAATTATTAATATCTTTTTGTCTAATAATCTTTTTTTTCTCAATATTATAGACTAGATAATCTCTAGTTAAACCTGTGTACTCTTGAGAGATGTAAAGTCTATCCAAAATAAAATTGAGATCTTTTAGCTTTAAGTCGACAATAAAGTTATTAGATTGTCTAATACTTTGCATAATTGATTTAGTAATTTTATCTGTATATTTATCTAAGATGATACTATTTAATCCTCCTTGACCACCATCTACAAGTTTTCTAACACGAGGCAAAGAGTTTAAAGTGACAAACATTCTTTGATATTTGGCTGGGTTTAGAGAGTTTGTATACTTATAACTCTCAATAAAATCCAAAAGAGAGTCCTCTTTTGTGATAATATTAGCTCTCATCTCCTGTAGAGCTCTATCAGTTTTAGCTCTTTGCTTTAGCATCAATTTTTTATAATCTAAATTTTTTGATGCCAAATAAAGAGCTGTAGTCCCCCTCTCTTTTTCTATCTCTGTCAAAACCTTTTGGAGATAAACATTATTATTGATAATGGTTTTGAAGATACCAGCTCTTTCATAGTTTAAATAGACATTAAACAAAGAGTAGCTTGTGGCTAATAGGAAAATAATAAAGGCTATAAATCCTATTAGTTTTATTTTTGTGGTAATCTTCATTGACTTTCCTTAATTAATCTATTTAGTTGCTCATCTGTTGTAGATATTTATCCAAACTCATTAGTTGTCCAGCAAAAAGTTTGATTCTTTCTGGCGCTCTGCTCAAATCATTATCAAACTGTAAGTCATATAAATTTTGAACCATTGGTTCTATTCTTAGATTGCTAGCTGCACCCTTTAGCATGTGAGCAATCTTTTGGAGTCTATCCAGATCTCCTTGCTGATAAGCGTCTATTAGTTCAGGGATATTTTCATGACCTTGATTGCTAAAGTCATTAACAAATTCCAAGACCAAATCATCTGGAAGATTCAACTCATCAGCTGCTAGCTTAATGCTAAACTCAATAGGTATCATTTTAACATCTTTTAAGAACTCTTCAACTGAAAGAACCTCCACATTATTTCCATTAGCTGTAGAATCTTCTACCTCAGGAATTATAAGCTCATCATTTTGAGTTGGGGCTGGTTGATTGGTAGCAAAGTTCCTTTTATCTTTTGATTTTTCAATCTTCTCTTCGATATTGCTAAGAATAGAGTAAAATGTATCTATTACTTCACTAGCATCATCACCAGATTTGGAAATATCTCTCAAAAGCTCATCCAGAGGATTTAGGTGGAGCATCGATACAGCATCTGATAGTGTAGAAATTACTGAGCTTCGATCCTGAGGAGATCCAAATCTTAGAGTATTTTCCATATCTTTACTATCTCTTATAAAACTCTCAAGCAAATCTTCATACTCTTCTACTGAAAACTCTATCTTTTTAGCATTCTCTTCGATATCGATATCAAACTCATTGACCAAAGCTCTCCACCGATTTATAGAACCACTTAATGTTTGAGCAGGTGAAGTATCAGGAGTCACTTCTACTACACTCTTTTTCATTTTATTTAGCTCATCTTTCAGAGCAAAAAGGTCTTCTTCCAAATTAGATGGTTTACTTTCTGGCTCTAGAGTAGGAATATCATCTTCAATCTCAATCTTTGGCTCTACCTTTTTAGTAGGCTCTTTTTTCTCAAAGAGAGAGTCGATATCCAAATCATCAATATCCAAATCATCATCAATGCTTTTACTCTCTTTTGTCTGGACAGAGTGGCCACTAGAATCTCCAAATAGAGAATCAAAGTCCAAATCATCATCTAAAAAGTCATCATCTTTTTTAGATGTCTCTTCTACTTTTACTTCTGTCTTTTTGGCTTCCGGTTTTGAGTCTGAGTCTGAGTCTTGACTAATCTCAAAGATTGAGTCTAGATCAAGATCATCATCCTCAAAAGCTACTTCTACAATCTTCTCATCACTTTTTAACTTAGGTTTACTCTCTTTGACCTCATCATCTTGATCAAAAATATCTAAATCAAAGTCAAAGTCATCATCTAAACTTTTACTCTCTTTTTTAGCTTCTGGAGCTTTTTGGGGAGCAGGTTCTTCGTCTAGAAAATCATCAAAACTAAACTCATCATCTTTTTGAGGTTCAGGCTTTTCTTCTTTAACTTTTTCTGATTTTTTTTCCAGTTTTGGTTCTGAAATGTTTTGAGGTTTTTCCTTCTCATCCTCCAATAAAAAATCATCTAGTTCAATTTCAATCTCTTCTTTTGATGATTCCTCTTTTTTAGTTTTAGTCTCTGGTTCATCAAACATACCATCTAAATCAAACTCATCATCTTTCAACTCTGGAGTAGAAGATTTTTTCTCTTTCTTAGACTCTTTTTGGTCATCCATCAAAAAGCTATCATTCTCATCATCATTCATCAAAAATGAGTCAATATCAATGCCTCCAGAGTTATTTTCTATTTTCTGCTTCTCAACCTCTTTTGAATCTAGAGTTGATTCCATATCTTTTGGTTGAGAAATGATATGAGATGCCCCAAGTGGAGGAGAGTCCACTTTTTTATTCTCAGGTTGAGATTTAGTCTCTTTTTTTGGTTCATCATCAAAAATAATATCCAAATCATCCAATACATCATCCATAATAGGAGTAGACTCTTTTTTATTACTTGTATCTTGTTTTTTCTCCTTTTGTGTCTCAACTTTTGACTCAACTTTTAGCTTTGGTGTCTCTTTTTTATTCTCATCTATTTTTGGTATTTTTTTACTATCTTTTGTATCTATCTCTTTTTTATCTTGGACTATAGATTCTAAAAGAGCATTAGTTAAGTCTATATCATCTTTTTCTATTCTTTTAGGTGTAGAATAGTATCCTACATCATCTTCTACCTCTTCTACAATCTCCTCTCCACAAGCTGGAATCCTAATAACACACAAGGACAATTCTCCAAGGACAGACTCCATATCAGATATTTGACACCTCAATTTCCGCCCCTCGCCTAGCTGGACGATACCTTGTTTCCTACTAAATTTTATTCTACCACACTCATAAGCTTGAGCTGCATCATACACATCAGCCATACCCCAAACTCTCAAGAGTTTTTCTCCCATTGCAATTAGATTTCGACCTTTTTGGCTTACTATCATAAACATATTTTAACCCCTCTCTTTCTAAGAATCTCCCTAAATATAATCTTTACTACTTTAAGATAAATCTTAAAAAATAGCAAAGTTTATAACCTTGTATATTTTTCATATCATATAATATTAAATATTAAACTATGTTGTAAAAGCTACACTTTTTCATCAAAATAGATAACTATTTTTACCTTTTTACTCTTTTTGATACTCCATTAGAACTTCTATCAATCTCTCTCCTACTACCTTTTTTAGCTCATCTTTCGAGGCTTTTTTTATAGTTTCAAAGCTTCCAAAGTAACTTAAAAGTTTCAAGAGCGTAGCCTCTCCTATTCCTTTTTTAGTCAATAACTCCACCTCTAGAGACTCTTTTATTCTCTTTTTTCTATGAGATGCTAAAGCAAAAGAGTGTACTTTGTCTCTGAGCTTCTGGAGCCAAAGAAGTCTTTTATCACTCTTGCTCAATCTCAACTCTCCTCCATCAAAATAGATTTTATCAAAGGCTCCACCCTTTGCTCTATTTACTCTGTTAGATTTGGGATCTGGTCTCTCTTTTGAAATAGCTACAACATCTATATTGACACCTTCACCTTTAAGAATCTCTTTTGCTATAAGTCTGAGGTTCTCTCCTCCATCAATGAGCCAGAGGTCTGGAGGTGGAGATGAGATAAAATTATCGACTCTTCTTTCTAGAAGCTCTCTCATTTGATGATACTCATCTTTGAATTTGAGGTTAAATCTACGAAATGAGCTTTTCTCCCATCTCCCAGACTCCCAAACTACCATCGCACCTACTGGAGCCTGACCAAAAAGATGAGAATTATCGAATACTTCTACACGATTTGGAACTCTTTTGAGATTTAAGAGTTTTGCTAAATCCTCTTGAAGAACCAGATTATAGTTTGTGCTCTTTTTCAAGATCTCATCACAATTTTTTAGAGCCAGTTCCACTAATTTTGCTTTTAATCCACGCTTTGGTATCAAAATTTTCACTCTTTGTTCTAATTTTTGGCTCAAAAACTCTTCAATTTGAGATTGGTCAGATGGTTTTTGAGGAGTCAAAATAGTTTTAACAAGTGGAATTTGATTGCTATAAAATGAGATAATCTCTTGCTTGTAGGCATCTTTTGCTTGGAAGTTTTTCAAATCTCTAAAGATAGAGTAGCTAGATGATATCACTCTTCCATCTCTGATAAAAAGTCTAAAGACTACACCTTTTTGACCATCTTCTTTGATTGCAAAAATATCAAAACTCTCACTCTTTGCAATATCCAAATCTGAATGAAGTTGGAGTTTTTGAATCTGATTAATCTGCTCTCTTAGCTTAATTGCTTCTTCAAATCTCTCTTTTTGAGCTAACTTTTGCATTCTTTGATTTAGTTTTTCAATTAGAATTGTTGGATTTTTTATAGCTTCTAGAGCTTGATTCAAAATTGTTTTGTAATCCTCTTTGGATACTCTTTCCTCGCAAGGAGCTAGACATCTTTTCATCTGAAAAAATAGACAAGCACTCTTTTGATTTTTGAGTCCTTTTTTTTGAACTAGTGTAAAAGTAGAATAAATAGCATCCAAAAGAGCCTTGCTACCATTTGGGAATGGTCCCCAATAATGGACACCTTTTTTTTCTATGACTTGCCTTGTAATCTCAAATCTAGGAAAATCATCATTTAAATCTAAGTAGATATAAGGATAGGTTTTATCATCTCTTAAAAGTATATTATATTTTGGTTTGAGCTGTTTAATTAGAGAGTTTTCTAAGATTAAAGCATCAACTGGGGAGTCGACTACAATAAACTCTACTCTCTTAGCCTCTTTTAGCATCTTTTGGATTCTAAGAGGTAGTGTCGGATTTGGGTGAAGTTTAGGAGTAAATCTCCAGTAACTTTTGACCCTATTTTTTAGATTGTTTGCTTTGCCAACATAAAGTACTAATCCATTTTCATCTAAATATTTATAAACACCAGAATGACTTGGCAATGATTTGACAATCTCTTTTGTTATCATTTTGACTCTTTTATTATTACTTTTATCTCTTCTAGAAGTTTTTTTATATCTTTATCTTTGACATCTATATCAAAATTACCATTGGCAATCTCTGGAGGGTAGGGGATAGATAAATTTTTTGTTTCATTTTTAGGTTTATTGTCTGTAGATATAAAAAATGATATAGAAGTTACATCTTTTAGAAATTCACACCCCTCTTTTGTAGTAGCAAAGGTTGTTAATAGGGTTTTTATCACTTCTTTATTATAATCTAATTCCATCTTATAACCAGGATGTTTGATGGCAATTCTTAATTGAGAGTTTTTGAGAGTTACAAAAGCTATAGCCTTTTGAAACCTTGGAGGTAAAAACTTCAAAAATTGACTATAGCAGATATATTTTGACAAGGAGGAGAAAGAGTGTCTTTTTACCAATACTTCAAGAATATCTTTAGAGGTTTTCATAGTGCAATTATAGCAATAATTTTCCTTTTTGCTCTAACTGCTTGTGGATACAAAACTCCTCCAGTCTATGTCCCACCAGAGGATAAAAATATTACAGAAGTAATAAAAGATAGCAATAGTAGCTGTGAGAGTGGAGTCAAAAAATGACAAAAGAGTTTGATGTAATAATAATTGGAGCAGGAATTGCTGGGCTATACTCTGCGATGCTACTGCCAGAGAGTATGAAAGTACTAGTAGTTTGCAAAGATATTCCTTGGGAGTGTAATACATTCTATGCTCAAGGTGGAATTGTCACAGCACTAGATGAAGAAGATGTCAAGCTTCATATTCAAGACACACTAACTGCTGGGGCTTTTCATAATTTTAAAGAGGCTGTTGAGATTATGTCTAAAGAGTCTATAGCCCTTAGAGATGATTTGATTACTAGGGGAATGGAGTTTGATAAAGATGATGATGGCAATCTTCTTTACACAAAAGAGGCAGCTCACTCTAGCAGTAGGATTTTGCATGCTGGAGGAGATGCTACGGGCAGATACCTTCACTATTTTATGATGACAAAAAATTCTCACCTACTTCAGAGAAATACTCTAGTTTATGACCTTTTGATTGATAGTGGAAGATGTTATGGGATTCGAGCAATGGTCAATTACCGCCCAACTACAATCTACGCCAAAAATGTCATAATCGCTAGTGGAGGAATAGGTTCGCTCTATGAATACAATACAAACTCAAGAACTGTCTCAGCTGATATCCATGGTATCTGCACAGAAAAAGGGATAACTCTAAAAGATATGGAATTTATGCAGTTTCATCCTACAGTTTTTGTGGATACTCCATTTGCTAGGAAACTTCTTTTGACTGAAGCGCTCAGAGGTGAGGGTGCATTTATTGTCGATGATGAAGGAAGAAGATTTCTATTTGATTATGACAAAAGGGGAGAGTTAGCAAGTCGAGATATCGTCTCTAGAGCTATTTTTGACTATAAGCGTAAGACAAATAGACAAGCTTATCTTGATTTTTCTATGTTTGAAAAGGAGTGGTTTGCCAAAAGATTTCCAAATATTACAAAGACCTTTGAGACGCTAGGTTATAATCTTCCAGAAGATAGAGTCCCAATCTCTCCAGCTTTTCATTATGCAAATGGTGGGATTGAGTGTGATATTGATGGCAAAATCCCAGGAATGCAGGGGCTTTATGTCGCAGGAGAGGCAGCTTGTACTGGGGTTCACGGAGCTAATCGTTTGGCCTCAAACTCTCTACTTGAAGGAGCTATTTTTGCCAAAAAGGCAGTAGAGTCGATACTCGGTGAAAATCTAGACTCAAAAGCTAGACCAATCTTTGACAAAGATTACGATACGATGCTACACAAAGAGCATGACAAAACTTACAAGCAAAAGCTTAGAAGAATAATGTGGGAGGATGTGGGAATAATCCGTACCACACAAAAACTCCACGAAGCTAAAAATTTCATCTATGACACAAAAAATAGAGATATTGGAAGACTTTTGGAGTTAAGATTAAATACAGCTTCAGCAATCGTCGAAGCAGCTCTAAAAAGAAAAGAGTCTCTTGGGACTCACTACATCGAAAATTGAGGAGAATTTATGGAACACGCAATCGATTTGACCGCCTCGTGGGTAGGCTTTTTGTCGTTAGTAACATTTGTCATAGGATACTACTTTATCGCAATGGAAGATAAATATAGAATTAACAAAGCCAAGCCGGCTCTTTTTATTGGAACTTTTATCTTTATGTTAATTGGCGTCTACTACGCTATGCACGGCTATGATAGAAAACCACTAGAACATGAAGTAGAAAAGCTAATTGTAGAAATTTCAGAGATTTTCTTTTTCTTGTTTGTGGCTATGACCTACATCGAAGCGATGATTGATAGAAGAGTATTTTCTACCTTACGCTATAAACTAGTATCTAGAGGATTTACTTATAAAAAACTCTTCTGGTTGACAGGATTTTTAGCATTTTTTATCTCACCAGTAGCTGATAACTTAACAACAGCTCTGATTTTGTCTACAGTCTTAATTACCATCGATAAACATAATGAGAAATTTCTCGTCCCTGGAGCTATCAATATTGTAGTAGCTGCAAATGCTGGTGGAGCCTGGTCACCTTTTGGAGATATTACTACTTTGATGGTATGGATTGCAGAAAAGGGAGCTTTTACAGAGTTTTTATACCTCTTTCCAGCTTCGATAGTTGGTTGGTTGATTACAGGATTTTTACTTAGTCGTGTCGTACCTGAGGGTAAGCCACCATTTCATCCAGGTGAGCCACCAGTAGGAATAGATAAAGGTGGTAAAGTAATTATGGGGCTTTTTGCTTTGACAATTACAATTGCTGTACTTACTCATCAAGTGTTAGATATGCCAGCGATGTGGGGAATGATGTTTGGACTCTCACTCTTAAAACTTTACACATTCAAATTGAATAGAGATATAGACAAAGAAAATGATAGTAATATCAATGTATTTGCTTGGATTGCAAAGATTGAGAATGATACTCTTCTATTTTTCTTTGGAATTTTAGCTGCTGTTGGTGGTTTGCACTTTTTGGGTTACCTAGGCTATTTTACTGCACTTTATGAGAGTCTTGGGGCTACAATTGTAAATATTTTGGTAGGTTTTGTATCTGCTATCATAGATAATGTCCCTGTAATGAGTGCAGTACTAAAAGCCGATCCAAATATGGGTACAGATGCTCAAGCTCAATGGATGCTAGTGACTCTAACTGCTGGAATTGGAGGAAGTCTTATCTCATTTGGTAGTGCTGCTGGAGTCGGAGTGATGGGTAAATTACATGGAATCTATACATTCAATGCACACATGAAATATGCTTGGACAGTACTAGTTGGCTATATCATTTCTATCATGATTTGGTATGTACAGTTTGAGATTTTGCATCTATATTAATAAAAAAAGGAATTAAATGAAAGAGGTACCTATTATCGTTTTGGATTTTGGCTCACAATACACTCAGCTGATTGCAAGAAAACTAAGAGAAAGTGGAGTCTATACAGAAGTCGTCCCTTACAGAGAGAATATCGATGCAATCAAAGCTAGAAAACCAAAAGGTATAATTCTCTCAGGAGGTCCAGCTTCAGTCTATGCCAAAGATGCTTATCATCCAGATGAGGGAGTTTGGGAGCTTGGCTTACCAATTCTTGGGATTTGTTATGGAATGCAATTAATTGCTCAACACTTTGGAGGTGAAGTGATTCCAGCTGACCATCATGAGTATGGCAAAGCAAAACTTCATATCATAAAAGAGAGTCCAATCTTTAAAGATATTCCAGACAACTCTACAGTCTGGATGAGTCATGGAGATAGAGTTGAAAAGTTACCAGAAGGGTTTGAGGTCATAGCTACGAGTGAAAATTCACCTTTTGCGGCAATTGCTGACGAAAATAGAAAAATCTATGCATTTCAATTTCATCCAGAAGTACATCACTCAGAGTATGGTACTAAGATGCTAAAAGACTTTGCAAAATATATCTGTGGATGTGATAGTACTTGGAATATGGGTTCTTTTGCTAAAGAGAAAATCTCTGAGATTAGGAGACAAGTCGGTGACAAAAAGGTACTTTGTGGGGTGAGTGGTGGAGTCGATAGCTCTGTAGTGGCTGTACTTTTGCACGAAGCAATTGGTAATAATCTCATTCCTGTTTTTGTGGATACTGGACTCTTACGCAAAAATGAGGCTCAACAGGTGCAAGCAATGTTTAAAGGACTAGGCATAAATCTAATTACCGTTGATGCTAGTGAAAAATTTCTATCTAGACTAAAAGGTATCACTGACCCTGAACAAAAAAGGAAGATTATTGGTGAAACTTTTATCGAAGTATTTGATGAAGAGGCAAAAAAGTATGCTGATGAGGTAAGTTTCTTGGCTCAAGGTACGCTCTATACTGATGTCATAGAATCAGTTTCGGTAAAAGGTCCGAGTAAGACTATCAAATCCCATCACAATGTTGGGGGGCTTCCTGATTGGATGACTTTTGAGTTAGTAGAACCTCTTAGAGAGATTTTTAAAGATGAAGTCAGAAAACTTGGTCTAGAGCTTGGTCTTCCAAAATATATGATTGGTCGCCACCCATTTCCAGGACCTGGCTTAGCGATTCGTGTGATGGGAGAAGTAAATGAGGAGGCGTTGAGACTTCTAAGAGATAGTGATGAGATTATGCAAGAGGAGTTAAGAGCTAGCGGTTATTATGATAAAGTGTGGCAAGCGTTTACTGTACTACTAAATGTAAGCTCTGTTGGAGTGATGGGAGATAATCGTACTTATGATAATACTGTTTGTGTGAGAATGGTAGAATCTGTAGATGGTATGACTGCAACTTTTGCTCATATTCCTCATGATATTTTGGAAAATATTAGTAGTCGAATCATCAATGAAATTGATGGAATCAATCGTGTAGTCTATGATATCAGCTCCAAGCCACCAGCTACAATTGAATGGGAGTAAGTTATGCACTCTTTTACGGCTGATATTTGCGATAAGTATCAAGAAAAAATTGGTGTTTTACCTCCAAAGTATAAAAATTACGGAGGTACAAATAGCGTCTTTGGTGAGATTGTCACGATAAAATTGAATAGAAACAATCAAGGTCTAATCTCTCTTCTCAAAGAAGATGGCAAAAATCGTGTAATAGTTGTAGATGTGGAGGCTGAATATTTTGCAGTAGTTGGTGAAAATCTCACCCGCTTAGCCTACAAAAATGGTTGGAGAGGTCTTGTCATTAATGGTTATGTCAGAGATATTCATATTACTCCGCTTGTGCCAGTCGGTCTTTGGGCGCTTGGAAGCTGTCCTAGGAAAAGTTTTGAGAGCAACAGTCACAAAGTTGGAGATGATTTGACTATTGATAATCTAAAGATTAAAAATGGAGATTTTTTACTGGCCGATTTGGATGGAATTGTAATTATTCCAAAAGAGCTTGCAAAAGAGATTTGATTTGAAATTTTAGGTTTTATGTCAGGACTAAGGAGAGTTTCTCTTTGGTTCTAAATCAGATTTTACCTCATCAAAACTATAAAAATTATAAAACTTAAAAAATATATAAAGTTTTTATATTAAACTCCCCCGTAGAAATGGGAGAGTCTATAGCTATATTCAGAAGAGATTAAGCTAGTAAATCTTCAGGTACGTTTCCACCATTTTCAGCTAATTTTTGTAAAACAGCTTTGTGTAGTTCGATATTTTGTTCAGCAGTTCCGTGGTAACCTTCAATTCCCATCTCTTGAGCCAACTCTTTTCTATGCTCATAAGAGCTATCGATTCCTACAAGTTCCATCAAATCAACAATAGAAGATTTCCAATCCAAATCAGGATTACCTTCTGATAGCTCATCTAATTTTGAGACAATATCTACAGTTGCTGTTGGAGCTTCATTGACTTCCATCTGCATTCCGCTCTCTTCTTCCTCTTCAGCTGGAGCTTCTTCTTGAGTAGCTTCCTCCTCATTCATTAGTGCTTCTGGTGCCTCAGACTCTTGAGTCTCTTCTGTTTGCTCTTGAGTCTCTTCGTTGTTCTCATCATCACCGAAACCTAATGTCTCTGCAATAGAATCAAAAATACCCATAAAATCTCCTTTTATTTTTAGTTACAAGGATATTCTAGCAAAATATTGATAATAAAAATTAACCAACTATATATCGATTCTAAATTAAATAGCAGAGAAAACTATTAATATATATTTTTAAGAAATAAACTGTAAATCTATCGATTCTAAGCTGATAAATTGGAGCTTAAAAACTTAAACTCCATAAATCTTTTTGAAGAGAATTATGCCTAAAGTGGTGGCAAGAATAGATAATATTACATTAAGAGTAATATTTAAGATAGCTTTAAAAAATAAACCGTTTTGAAGCATTAAAACAGTCTCTAAGGAAAATGTAGAAAACGTAGTTAAAGCCCCCATTACTCCTGTTATTAAGATTGCCTTTTGGATTGGTGATGCTACTTGTTGAAAATAGACAAACAAAAATCCAATAATCAAACTCCCCAAAATATTCACACTCAAAGTACCATAAGCAAAATCACCTCCAAAAAGCTTATGTACCCAACCACTAATCAAAAATCTCCCAACAGCACCTACAGCACCGCCAAGGGCGACAGCCAAAATCGTATAAAAAAACATTTTAGCTATCCCTTTTATTGTATTTTAGGACTTCAACATCAGCAATCGTGACTAAACCCTCTTCAATGATTTTATCATTATCATCTAAGAATCTTTGTAGTTTCTCCTCATCATCAATTATCTCAATAATTAGTGGAAGTTTTTGAGAGAGGCTCCAGATGTCAAAAGTATGAAGCTCAGTATTTGCCCCAATACCTGCTACAGCTTTTGTAACTGTTGCTCCAGCCAAGCCGGAGGATTTGACTCTTTTTAGAATCTCTTGCCAAAGTAGCCCACCTTCAAAAGAATCACTACTGTCGATATAGATTTTTACTACTTTTTTTTTGCCTAAATATTTTTTCATCTTCTAATCTTCAAAGATAATCAAATCATATCTACTCTTTTTAATTACAGCTTTATTTGTAGGGACAGAGCCATATCTGTTGACCTTTCTAAGTTCATCTTTTAGATGTTCAATCTCTTGCTCCATCTTCTCCATCTGATCTTTTAACCTCAAAATCACATCTACACCAGCCAAATTGACTCCCATATCTCTAGTAAGTCTTAAAATCATCTTCATTTTATCAATATCTCTTTGGGAGTAGAGTCTCATCCTCCCTTGAGTCCTTGCCGGCTCAATCAATCCATCTCTTTCATACTGTCTTAATGTTTGGGGATGGATATTGAGCATATTTGCGACAACACTTATCAAATAGACCGGTTCATCATAACTGTGCATATTTTTCTCCTTAATTTTATTTCATAAATAATTTAGGTTCAATTACTCTGGTAAACCCTCTTCACAAGCCTTTTTGAGTTCCTCAGGGAGAGAGTCTACATCTGGCAAGACTACATTTGCAATCAGATACAAATCTCCCTTTTGACCGCTTTTTCTATCTGGGAAACCTTTACCCTTTAGCCTAAACTTTTGACCATTTTTAGTATTTTTTGGGACTTTTAGAGTCACCTTTTTTTCTGGGGTATCTACTTCTACTTTACCACCAAACATAGCGTATTTCAAAGGGATATCTATCGTTTTATAAAGATCATTCCCCTTCAACTCATACTCAGGTGATGGAGCTACTTCCACAGTAATTAATAGGTCTCCTCTTTGATTATTATACGATTTTCCCTTACCTCTGACCCTTAGAGTTTCACCATTTTTGATACCTGCTGGGATTTTGATATCAAAACTCTCATCACCAATTTGAACATGATATTTACCACCATTTACTGATGTGATAAATGGAATTGTGATTCTATCTCTAATATCCAAATCAGGGGTGCCAAAGCCACCTCCAAATCCTTCAAATCCACCAAAACCACCACTTCTACGAGAGCCAAAGCCTCCACCAGTAGCACCGCCAAAGCCTCCACCAAAGACAGCTCTTAAAATCTCTTCAATATCTATATCTCCACCTTGACTTCTAGCGAAGTCACTAAAGTTTTGACCGCCAAACATTTGGTCACCAAATTGATCATATTGTGCCTTTTTTTCTGGGTCACTCAAAACTTCATACGCCGCATTTATCTCTTTAAATTTTTCTTGAGCTTCTGGCTCTTTATTGATGTCTGGGTGGTATTTCCTTGCTAATTTTCTATAAGCTTTTTTAATCTCTTCAGGAGTTGCATTTTCACTTACACCTAAAGTCTCGTACAAACTTTTTGCCATAGCCTATCCTTATCATTCTGCCAAAAAAGCAGAGCATTTTTTATTGGAGTATATCAAAAAAGTTTAGTCTATGTCAATCAAATTTGATAAAAATTAAAGATTTTTTAATCTAAAAAGCCAAATTCAAAATCACAAACTATCTCTTCAAAGAAAAATGGAAAATCTTCTTTGAACGCCCATATTTATCTTGGATTTATTAGAGTTTTTCTAATTACCCTTTAACTCCTCTTTGGATAAACTATCTCAAAATTTTATAGATTCAAATTGGAGATAGTATGACAGAAGCAAAATTTATCTGGATGAATGGCAAACTTGTTCCTTGGGGTGAGGCAAAAGTTCACATTTTAACACACACTCTGCACTATGGTAATGCTGTTTTTGAGGGGACTAGAGCCTACCAAACCAAAGATGGTTTAGCAATTTTTAGGTTAGACGACCACTGCAAGAGGCTTTACAATTCAGCCAAGATTGTAGCAATTAAGCCAAATATCGATTATGAGAAGATGCGTGAAGCTCATCTTGAGATTTTGAGAGTAAATGATTTTAGTGCCAATGTTTACATCCGTCCATTGATTTATCTTGGCTATGGGGTTATGGGACTTTACCATGCAAACGCTCCTGTTGAGAGTATGATTGCAGCTTGGGAGTGGGGAGCTTATCTTGGAGAAGAGGGGCTAGAAAATGGTATCAAAGTCTGCACCTCATCAATTACTAGAAATCCAAACAGAAGTACTTTTGGCAAAACAAAGGCGGCCGCAAACTATCTAAACTCTCAAATGGCAAAGTATGAAGCAATTCAAAACGGTTTTGAAGAGGCATTGATGCTCGATGAAAACGGCTTTGCAGCAGAAGGTACTGGAGAGTGCTTGTTTATTGTAAGAGATGGAAAGTTAATCACCCCTCCAAATGACAATTCTTTAGAGTCCATCACTCAAGCTACGGTTTTAGAGCTTGCCAAAGAGATGGGTATAGAAATCGAGAGAAGAAATATTACAAGAGATGAGATTTATATCTGTGATGAAGCATTTTTCACTGGAACTGCTGCTGAGATTACACCGATAAATTCTCTAGATCATAGAACAATCGGTAATGGCAGAAGAGGAGAGATGACACAAAAAATTCAAAGCAGATATTTTGATATTGTTTATGGAAGAGATGAAAAATTTAAACACTATCTGACATACATCTAAAAATAAAATTTAATAAAAAAAGGGAAAATATGCCAGCTGATATGAATGATTATTTCAAAAAGAGAAAACCATCCTCTAATCAAAATCAAGAGCCACCAAAAAGATTTTCAGATTCAAAAAATCAAGGTGAAAATAACAAACTTATAAATATTTTTATTGGTCTTGGTATGGCTCTCTTTGTTTTTTTATTCTTTAAACCTTTTGCCATTATCAATTCCGGAGAGGTTGGAATCAAAGTCACAACGGGTAAGTTTAGTGATGAACCACTTAATCCAGGACTTCACTTTTATATCCCTGTAATCGAAAAGATTATTCCTGTCAATACTAGAGTCAGGATGATTACATACTCAAACTCTCAACATCAAGTATCAATGGATGGTTACTCTCAATACGAAGGAGGACTAAAAAGAAATCCAGCAATTACAGTGATGGATAGTCGTGGACTTTATGTCGATATTGATTTGGCTGTACAGTATCATCTTAGACCAGAATCAGCCCCTAAGACGATTGCTACTTGGGGGACTGCTTGGGAGGATAAGATTATCAATACAAAAGTCAGAGAGATTGTCAGAGATGTGATTGGGAAATATCCAGCTGAACTACTTCCTCAAAAGAGACAAGATATTGCAAAAGAGATAAAATCAAAACTAGAGGAAAAAGTAAACTCCATTCAAAACAGACCAGTAGTTTTGGACTCTGTGGAGCTTAGAAATATCCGTCTACCTAAAAAGATTCAGACCAAAATTGAAGAGCTTCAAGCAGAAAAGCAAAATGTTATGATTGCAGAACAGCAAAAAGAGAGAGCCAAAAGAGAAGCAGAAAGAAAAGCAGAAATTGCAAGAGGTGAAGCAGAAAAAAAGAGGATTGAAGCACAAGGACACGCAGACAAGATTAGAATTGAAGCAGATGCTCAAGCAAAAGCTAATAAACTAATCTCAGACTCTTTGACTCCAAAACTACTAGAGCTTAAACAGATTATGACTCAAAGAGAGTTTAATGAAGCTCTAAAAGTGAATAAAAATGCTCAAATATTCCTCACACCAGGTGGTGCAGTACCAAATATTTGGGTAGATAATAAAAGTGCCAAAAAAACGGTAAGTGCGGAGCAGTAGATGGTAGAGATTAATTGGCAAAAAACTCCTCTAGTCCCAGCAATTGCCCAAAGCAACAAAACCAAAGAGGTTTTGATGCTTGCTTATATGAACGAGGAGGCTTTTAAGCTTAGCCTCTCGACGGGCTTTGCTCACTACTACAGTAGGTCTAGAGATAGACTCTGGAAAAAGGGAGAAAGCTCTGGTCACACCCAAAAAATCATAGATATTTTGGTCGATTGTGATGGTGATACGATTTTGCTTTTGATTGAGCAAGAGGGTGTGGCGTGTCATACTGGTAGGAGAAGCTGTTTTTTTACTTCTGTAAAACAGGAAAAAGTAGTAGCTGATGAGGTAGTAAATATCGATGATATTTATGGAGTAGTCGATAGACTCTATCATACTATTTTGGAGAGAAAGAATTCAGATACTGGAAAATCTTGGACAAAAAAGCTTCTAGAGGATAAAACTCTACTTCTTAGCAAAATCGAAGAAGAAGCAGGAGAGTTGATTCAAGCAATCAATAGTGAAAGCGACAAACAAGTAATCTATGAAGCTAGTGATTTACTCTATCACTCTTTGGTAGGTTTAGCATCTAGAGATATCTCTCCAGACAAAATCCGTCAAGAGTTAAATCGTAGATTTGGTACAAGTGGTATCGAAGAGAAAAACTCTAGAAAAAAGTAGAGGTTTTAGATTACAGCAGGGAGATAAATAGTAAATTTAGCTCCCTTGTAACTTCTACCTTTGTACTCAAACTCCACATTTTCTACTTCGATTGAGCCTTCCATTGAACTAATTAACTTATAAGTCATATGAAGTCCCAACCCTGTACCTTGAGATTTGTGTTTAGTCGTAAAATATGGCTCAAAAACTCTATCGATAATATCTTCTCTGATTCCACCACCATTGTCTGTCATCTCAATTTGTACTCTCTTTTTGCTATTGACAAAAGCCCTTATTAATACCATCTTCTCATCAATATTGTTTAGCTTGAAAGCATCTTTTGAATTATTAAAGATATTTATCATAGATTGAATCAAATCATTTTTGTACCCATCAATCTCAATCGACTCTTCAATCTCCAACACCAAATCAATCTGATAAGATTTGATTTGGCTATCGATAATATTCAAAAAACTTTCTAAAGCATCGTTCATTTTAAAGATGGATTTTGTTTTATCGCCTTTTATAAAATTTCTAAAATCATCGATTGTGCGTGAGAGATATTGAGCATTTTCATTGATATCATCACAAGATTTATAAAACTCCTCATCACTCAAAATACCAAACTCTTTTTGTGTTTTGATTCCTGTAGCAATAGTAGAAATGACAGAAAGAGGTTGCCTCCACTGATGAGCAATATTACCAATCATCTCTCCCATTGATGCTAATTTTTCACTCTGAGTCAATCTCTTTTGAATTTCAAGATTCTCGTTTACTTTCTCTTCGATAATCTTTTCAAGATTTTTATTTAACTCCTCTAAGGATTTTGTTTTCTCTTTTACGATTTCTTCGAGATTTTGATTAAGATTTTCTAGCTCATACTCTCGTGTATTTATCTTCTTTTGCATATTATTAAAACTATCAATCAAACTCCTAAATATCGGGTAAGTACTATTTGATTCTACTTTTAAAAAGCTTCTTTTTTCTCCTCTTGCAAATCTATTAATTTGAGCGATTAGATTTTCTAGTGGAGACATAATTTTATTTGTGGTAATTTTGACACTCAAAAGAGTCAAAATAATGGAAATTACTATAAAAATTACAGCAACTGTAAGCATTTTATTTAAAAATGGATCTAAATTATCATAAAAATCTCTAATTACGACCAGCCAGCCAGTATCTTTTTGTTTGGTATAAGTCATGAAGTTATCATCGTCCAAAATCCCATCCCAAAAATCATCACCTTTTTTATAATTGGCTGGGAACTCTCTTAGTTCAAATGGCTTCATCCCTTTGACAGCAATATCATACGCTCCAGTCTCAAAAAAGTTTACTCTATTTTTGACATATTCTGGGTGGAGAGAGTTAAAGATATAAAATCCACTTCGATTGATTATAGAGATTGAGCTTTTATTATCTTTGACTAGAGATTTGATAAAGTGAAAAACCCTATCCAAAGAGATATTAAAAATATAGAGCTTAGATTCATCTCTTCTTAAAACATAAGAAAAAATCACTTTTCCAAGAGCATCACAGTAGTAAGCATCACTTAAAAACTCACTCTTTTTATCGATTTTGGAGATTAGTTCTTTGATATTTTGGTTGAAGGGGATGATTTTTTCTTTCAAATCTTTAGATACTGCTTTGACCATTTTTTTATCCAAATCCACTTCATAAACTAAATATGTATCTTCATCATAAGTAAGAGTATCTTCTACGATATCTTCATCTTTGCGATCTGTAGAGTTTAACTCCTTTTTTATCGCCTTTTGAAGATAATTTAGTTTAGCATGGAAATTTTGGATTCTATTACTAGCTGAGTTTAGGAGTTTGTTGTGATTGTCAATTATTGTCCTCTCTTCAGCATTATAAACCAAAAATGAACCAAAAGCTCCAAGAAGTAAAATAGGAATTATCGCAAAAAGTATAAATTTGTTTCGTAAATCATCTCTAAAAGACAATTTTTTATACATACTTATCTAACTCACTTTCATCTACTGCTTTTGCGAAGTACCAACCCTGAACATAGTCAATACCAATCTCTTTTACAATATCAAATGCTTCTTTGTCACTTACCATCTCTGCTACAGTATAAATACCCAATTTATGAGCAAAATCATTGATACTTTCGACTATTAATCTTTGTCTATCTCTTGAGACAATATCTTTAATCAGTGAGCCATCAATTTTGATAAAATCTATATTTAGCTTCTCTAAAATACTAAAGTTTGAGTAGCCACTACCAAAATCATCTACACCAATTTTACAGCCAAAGCTTCTGATATTGGAGATAAAATCCATAACCGCTTCATAATCATCTATGATTTCACTCTCTAAAATCTCAAAATCTATTTTATTAGCTTCTTGAGGATTGCTTTTTAGGGTATCATAAATATATTTTAAAGTATCTTTATTTATTATATCTTCATATGAGATATTTATAGATACTCTAATCCCTTTTTTCTTGATAATATTGATTGCATTATGTAGAACAATTTTAATAATTACTGAGTAGATTCTAGCTTTTTTTGCAATATCTAAAAATTCAAAAGGTGTTATCTCTTTTCCATCGTCACTTTTGTACCTCAAAAGAGCTTCAAACTTTACTACTTTTTCCGTTTTTGTATCGATTATTGGCTGATAAAATGGTCTAAAACGACTATTATTTGATGAGTTTTTAAACTCTTTAATCCATTTAATATTATCCTCGTAGCTATTTTCATGACTATTTTTATATTGATATATTTTACGCTTTGTAAAATCCCTTTTTAGTTCAATCATAGCTTTTTGGGCATATTTGAGAGAATCCTCCTTTGCTTTTGCAATAGTAGCAATCGTTAAAACATAAATGGAGATATCATCTATAATTACACCATTATCTTCTACAAAATCTATAAACTCTCCAAGTCTTCTTTTTAGCTCGCTAATATCCATTGTTGGGTCATCAAAAAGCAGTACAAAACTATCTGCTCCTTCTCTATAAATATGAGCAATGTCCTCAAAAAACTCTCTTAATTTATTGGAGTACTCAAGCAAAATTTTATTAGCACTCTCTTCTCCATAAAGATAGTTGATCTCTGTAAATTTATCGATATCCAAAAGGGCAATCAAAGACTCCTCTCTTGTTTGCATATCCCGAATCAGAGCATTTCTTGTAGGAAGTTTGGTAAGAGGATCTTTGTAAAGTACTCTTAGTTCATGATAAAGTAGAGATTGATTTATCGCTTCAATAAGTTTTTTGATATCAATTGGCTTAAGAACATATTTATCTACATTGATATCGATAGCCTCAAGTAGATAATCACTACTAGAAAAAGCAGTAGTTACAATCACAGGAATATCTGGATTAATTTTTTTTATCTCTTTTGCCATCTCTAGCCCACCCATATTTGGCATACTAATATCGGTAATGATTATATCAATCTCATCTGCATAGTTATTAAAAGTCTCTAATCCTTCGACCCCATCATTTGCAATGAAGAGCTTTTTTATAAACTTATTTAGAATATTTGATGTAATAGTCCTAAGATTCTCTTCATCCTCGCAGTAGAGTACTGTAATATTTTTGAGCCTTTTGATAAACTCCTGCATTCTCTCTTCTCTCTTATATTTTTGTTACCTTAATAATATCAAAAAAATATGATATCTTTGGCATTAAAACGATACTAAAAAGGAATCTAAAGTGAAAAACAAGCTTCCCATTTTTGCAATCAAAAGTTACCAGCAAGTCTCAAAAATGCTTCCCAAAAGTTGTAGATATTATCCTACTTGTTCAGAGTATGCTATTTGGCTGTTTGAGATGGACTCTTGGGGAAGAGCTTTTGTCAAGTCTGGGGCTAGGATATTACGGTGCAATCAGCTTTTTGAAGGGGGGATTGATTATCCACAAATTCGCTACCGCCCACCAAAGGTCACAGAAATAGTTAACCATAAGTTACACTTAAGAGAAGTTTTTGCTCCGCTTAATAAAGTACATTTAAATTCCAAAAATTTTAGAGTAAAATACTGGATAATTCCAAATATCGCTAAAGATGGATACTTTTTTATTGTAAAGGATTTAGATGGGACAACAGTTAAGATTGATTGACCCCTTGGATATGCACCTTCATTTAAGAGATGGCAAGATGTTAGAGGTGGTAGCTCCTCTTAGCTCTAGGAGTTTTTCAGGAGCTATTATCATGCCAAATCTAGTACCCCCAGTCACAAGCAAAGAGATGCTCCAAAGTTACAAAGAGAGAATTTTAGCTTCTACTGGTAATGATAGTTTTGAACCTTTTATGACTCTATTTTTCAAAAGTAGCTATGATTATGAATTTTTAAGCAGTATTCGCGACCTGTTAACTGCTATCAAACTCTACCCAGCTGGAATTACAACAAATAGCGAAGGTGGAGTGAGTGGTTTTGATATTGAGGAGCTCCGTCCTACACTTGAGGCGATGAGTGAGCTTGATATTCCTCTTTGTATTCACGGAGAGAGTAACGGTTTTGTAATGGATAGAGAAAAAGAGTTTATCCCAATTTATGAATCCCTAGCCAAAGCTTTTCCTAATCTTAAAATTATTATGGAACATATCACCACAAAAGAGTCAACTCAAGCTTTAAAAGATATCCCAAATCTCTACGCGACAATTACTCTTCACCACTTGATGATTACTCTAGATGATGTTGCAGGTGGACTTTTGAGACCTCATCTATTTTGCAAACCAATTGCCAAAAGATACGAAGATAAAGAAGCTCTTTGTGAATTAGCCTTTAATGCTCATCCAAAAGTTATGTTTGGTTCAGATTCTGCTCCTCATCCTCAAAGTGCTAAGGAGTGTAGTGGTTGTGCAGCTGGAGTCTTTACTGCTCCAATTGCTCTTGAAGTTTTAGCAGAAATTTTTGATGATGCTGGATGCTTAGAAAATCTACAGAAATTTGTGAGTGATAATGCAAAAGCAATCTACAACATAACCCTACCAAAAAAGGAGGTGATTTTAGAAAAAGATGACTTTAGAGTCCCAGATAGTTATGGTGAAGTGGTGCCATTTTTGGCTGGAGAGAAGATTAGCTGGAAAATAAGAGAGATTTCGACAAAATAAAGGGGTAGCTTATGAATAGATTAGAAGAGTTTAGAGATGGCTATGAGAAGTTTAAGAAAGTTAAATTTAAGAAAAATAAGAAGAGATTTAAGAAGTTAATCAAAGAGGGGCAGAGTCCAAAGGTGCTATTTATCACCTGTAGCGACTCAAGGGTTGTACCAGATTTGATTACTAGTAGTGGTCCAGGAGACCTATTTATCGTAAGAAATATCGGTAATTTTGTGCCACCTTTTAACCCAGATGGAAAGTATCACTGTACAGGTGCAGCTGTAGAGTATGCAGTAAGCCACTTGGAAGTAACAGATATTATTGTCTGTGGACACTCAGATTGTGGAGCTGTAAAAGAGCTATTTTTAGAGCATAAGCCAGATTTGAAAAATGCAAATATTATTAAATGGCTTAGCCTAGGAGAAAAAGCAAAAGAGAAGACTCTAGAAGTTGTTGGGGATAAACCATTCAAAAAGCAGAGAAGATTTGCAGAGAAGCTCTCAGCTGTAATGCAAATAGAAAATCTACTTACATATCCAGATGTAAAAGAGAGAGTAGAAAAAGGAGAGCTTCATCTTCACGCTTGGCACTACAATATCAAAACAGGAGCAATTAAATATTTTGATGATGAGACAAATGAATATAAACCTCTTAAGGACTCTTAATTGTTGATAAAAAGTCTTGAAGAGGCAATTGGAAAAACTCCTCTGCTTAGGATTGGCTACTTGAGTGAGAATGGTTCTGAAGTTTTAGCAAAGCTTGAGTATCTAAATCCTGCCTCATCCATCAAAGATAGAGTAGCCAAAAAGATGGTAGAGAGTGCTTTAGCCTCTGGCAAAATCGACGAAGATAGTGTAATTATCGAACCAACAAGTGGCAATACAGGGATTGCGCTTGCGATGGTTTGTGCAATACGAGGTATTAGACTTATTTTGACAATGCCAGAATCTATGAGTCTAGAGCGTAGAAAAATTCTATCTCATCTTGGAGCTGAGTTGGAGTTGACTCCAGCTTCACAGGGGATGGATGGAGCTATAAATAGAGCTTTGGAGCTTGCTAAAAAGTATCCAAAAAGTTTCATTCCAAACCAATTTACAAATCCAAACAACCCACTAGTACATCAAGAGAGTACAGCAAAAGAGATTTTAGAAGATACCAAAGGTAAAATTGACTTTTTTGTAGCAGGCGCTGGCACAGGTGGGACAGTTAGTGGAGTAGCTAGAATCCTAAAAAAAGAGGTGCCAAGTGCCAAAATCATCGCAATCGAGCCAGAGAGTTCTCCAATAATTACAAAAGGTAAGAAAGCTCCACATAAGATTGAAGGGATTGGAGCTGGATTTATTCCTGATACTTTGGATTTGGAACTGATTGATGAGGTAGTAACCATATCTGATTCTCAAGCGATAAATTATGCCAAAGAGGCATCAAAAAGAGCTGGTATTTTGTGTGGCATCTCATCTGGAGCAAATCTAGCAATCGCCCATAAAATCTCAAGAAATAATCCAAATAAAACTATTGTAACTGTTTTGCCAGATACTGCTCAAAGGTATTTGAGTACAGAGCTTTTTTCCTAAAGATGATATAATATCTTTTATCTTCTCTAAAGGGATTTTTTATGCTAGTTGCACCTAGTATTTTATCTGCTGATTTTGGTAAATTAAACCAAGAGATTGAATCTATCTGTGAAGCTGGGGCAGATTTGATTCATGTTGATGTGATGGATGGACATTTTGTCCCAAATATGACAATAGGCCCTGTGGTGGTAGAAGCTGTAGCAAAGAGTGCTACAAAACCTCTTGATATTCATTTAATGGTGGAGGATAATAGCTTTTTTGTAGACCTTTTTGCCAAGTTTAAACCAAAATATATCTCATTTCATCTAGAATCAGAAAAACATCCAAATAGATTGATTCAAAAAATTAGAGATTTGGGGATATCTCCTGCTATCGTCTTAAATCCAAACACCCCTCCTCAACTATTAGAGTATTTGATTCCATATTTGGATATGGTACTTTTAATGAGTGTCAATCCTGGCTTTGGAGGTCAAAAGTATATTAGTGATGTCCAAGAGAGAGCTAAAATTCTCAAAGAGATGATACAAAAAAGCAATCCAAAATGTCTCATCCAAGTCGATGGTGGTGTAAGTAATAAAAATATAGATAAATTAAAAGATGCTGGAGTAGATATTGTCGTGGCTGGGAGCTATGTTTTTGGGCATCCCAAAGGTTGCAAAGAGGCTATTGCTTCACTAAAATAAGTAGGTTTTTATGAGAGTCAAAATCTGTGGAATCACTAATATCGAAGACGCTCTTTGTGCTGTAGATGCTGGAGCTGATGCTTTGGGATTTGTCTTTTATGAGAAGTCTCCAAGATTTATTACATTTGAGCAGTGTCGCAAAATTATAGACTCACTCCCTCCTTTTGTGGAGAGGGTAGGGCTTTTTGTAGAGGCTACAGCTGGAGAGATTGAAGATGGTTTCAAAAAGAGTGGAATCAGTTTAGCTCAAATTCATTTTGATGTAAATGATGAGTTTTTACAGAGTCTAAGTGTCCCTACACTCCCTGTCATTAGAGCAAAGTCAAAAGAGGATTTAACAAAATTTAAGGATAGATATAAAATAGTAGATGCTTTTACAGCAGATTATGGAGGTAGTGGTAAAAGATTGAATCTTGAGTGGTTTGATGAGGTGGAAAGTTCTAAAATTATAGTTGCTGGAGGGTTAAATCCAAACAATTTAGATGAGTTGAGAGGTTATCCATTTTATGGGGTAGATGTCAGTAGTGGGGTCGAACTCAAAAAGGGTAAGAAAGATTGTCAAAAAGTCAGAAGGTTTATCCAAAATGCAAAAACTCTTTGATGGATTGACCAATGCTTTTCGTAAAAATAGAGGAGAACTTGACTTTTATCTGTTTGAAAAGGTAGTAAGAAAATATAATCCTCTCGATGGTATTGATACCACATTCTTACTGCTTCAAGCTTCTGGCTATCCGATTGAGACTACAGTCTCTGGCTATCGCCTCAAGACCTATTTTACGCCAATTGATGAGCAGATTTTTACAGTCATTGATATAGAAACCAATGGCTCAAAACCTGTACGCTCTCAAGTCATAGAAGTAGGAGCTGTCAAGATTCAAAATGGGAAAATTATCGATAGCTTTGAAAGCTTCGTAAACTGTGCTTATTTACCAGAACATATCAGTCAGCTTACAGGAATTGAACCAAAAGATTTGAGAAAAGCTCCAAGTAGACAAGAGGTTTTGGCAGAGTTGAAAGATTTTTTAGATGATACTATCTTTGTAGCTCACAATGTCTCCTTTGACTATAACTTTTTAAGTGCATCGTTTGAGAGATTTGGATTAGGAGTGATTGGAAATATGACACTTTGTACCATTGACCTAGCAAAGCGTACAATCAAAGCTCCAAGATATGGATTGGCATTTTTAAATGAGTTTTTAAATTTAGAGATGGATTCTCACCACAGAGCTTACAGTGATGCTCTTGCTACTTCTAAAATACTCCTAAAATCGATAAAAGCTCTTCCACCATCTATAAAAACAGCAGATGATTTGATTATATTTGCTAAGGCAAATACCAAAAAGCGTAAAGAGCTAAAATCAAAATTTTCTAAACCATCTAAAAAGAGTTCCAAAAAATCCTACAAGCCAGCCTGATTTTTTTTTGTGGGATTTTCTTATTTTTGTTTCTAAAAGCTGGAGTCTTTCTTGAGACTCTTTAAGTCTTTTTGGCTCAAACTCATCTAGTTTAATTTTCATCCAAAATCCTCTCAATCTCATAAAATGCCTCTTGGTTTTTAAGGCTAAATTTTATTTCAATTCTTCTGGAAGCATCTTTGTCTTCTACTCCATTTTTGATGATTCTATCCATATATCCTCGACCACTAGCTACTAAATACTTCTTAAGATTATACTTTTTGGAGATTGGAAGACTCAAAAGATAGTTCATCACAGCCAAAGCTCTCTGCTGAGAGAGCTTGAGATTGTAGAGGTAGCCTCCGTCACTATCGGTGTGACCTTCTATAATAATCTTATCGATAAAAGGTGCTACAGCTCTATTTTGCATCAAAGATGTAATATATTTCTCGAAAATATCCCTCAATTCAATTTTTGCCCTCTCTTTGAGCTTGGCACTATTTTTGTCAAATAAAATCTTAGATGATAATCTCAAAGCCCCACTCTCATCGACGCTGATTATATCTCCTAGAGTCGACTTTAGCTCATCGATAACTTTTAATTTGATTCCTGTGAGAGATTTTATTTTAGCTTTTTGAGAGCGTAACTTTTCTAGAAGAGACTCATATTTACTCCTTTGATTATCTAGAGCTTCTAAAATATCACTCATATTTCTATCTTTTAGCTTGAGAATATTATCTTTGTCTGTTAGCTCCTTGGAGAGAATTAATACCTTATCCTCATAATCTTTTAATTTTATTTTTTGCTCTTTTAGAGTTTTTTTATTCTCCTCAAGAATATTTTGCAAAATTATTAAGCGCCCATTTAAACTATCTACTTCTGTATTTCTAGTGAGGAGAAGCTCATTTAATCTTTGAATCTCTTTATCTTTTAATTTTAATCTACTACTGATTACTGTCTTATTCTCCTCTAGCTTCTTAAACTTCATCTTTGAACTCTCCATCTCATTTGAAAGTCTGCTATTTTGGGCTTTTAACTGGCTCAAAAGAAGATGAAGCTCTTCAATCTCTTTATCTCTTAGACGAATCTCATTTTGTGCCTCTTCTAACTCTCTCTCTTTTTGGGTAATGATTAGACTTTGCTTGTCTATTTTACTATTTCCACTGAGCAAAGCTCTCTTTTTATCTTCTAAATCTCTCTCAAGCTGTATCAAGCGTTTACGACTCTCCTCCAAGACAGATTTCTTTTTTTTAAGCTGTAATTGAGCTTTTTGAAGGGTAAGACTCTTTTTTTCTAGCTCTTTTGTCGCTAATTTTAGTTTCTGCTCTTTTTGGGTGAGGCTACTCCTTAAGATGATAGATTTTGAGACTATTGCTCCAATCAAAAGGATAAAGACAAATAGCAAACCTGCCATCAAATCCGCATAAGATATCCAAAAGTTGCTATGATTCTCATCTTTTTTATGAAACATCACTCTTTCCTTTGGTAATCATCAAAGAGTCTATCTTTTTTGAACTTGTGATTTTCTAGAGCAATTAATTCTGTCATATCTGCTAATTTATCAATTGCTTTTGCTAGCTCATAATCGACTTTTTTTAAGCTTTTATCTAGAGAGTCATCAAACTTCTCTAAGTTTTTATTGAGTGATTTGGACACTTCTACAAACTCTTTGAGATTCTCCTTTAGATGAGCCTCTGCCATTACTGTATCTCGTTTATCTTCGATGCTAACGACTGTCCTCCTCAAATCAGCAGTGATTAACTGCATCTTTTCTGTAAGAAGCCTTAGATTTCTATTAGTCTGCTCTGTAATATTTTCAAAGCTTTTTAGATACTGATTGTGAAGCTCTTTGATGTAATTTATATCAAAAGCCTCTTTCAAAGCTAAAATTATCTCTTTATCTCTTAACTCTGTTTGCATATGCTGATGTTTGATTAATTCGCTCTTTTGCCAGATATGATTTGAGTATATTCTTTCAAGGTCAATTACAATTTTATCTATTTTGCTTTGTCCTCTCTTCTCAAAAAAAGTCCATAAAAGAGACAAAAATATTCCATAGATTGAAGCATAAAAGGCTGTCCCCACACCCGATAATAAAATAGAAATCTCTTTATCTAATTTTTGAGAGCTAGTGACTGTAAAATCTGGCATAGAAATAGCAATTGCTATAAATGTTCCAAGAATCCCAAGCATAGGAAAGATAGAAGATGCTACTTTTGCAAAATTGTCATCTCTAATATCTTTGAGATAATCCTCTAAAAAATCTAAAACTTTCAGAGTAGATTTAGTTCTGTCCATTATTGTAAGAGCATTTTGTTTGAGTGCTTCTTGAAGCTCCTCTTCCATCTGTTCAAAACCTTTTGAAACTTTACAAGCTGAATATGAGGCGTTGTGGGGGATGAAGAATAAAAATATCATAAATATAATACCAATTATAACTATAGTGTGAATCTCTACTTGAAATGGAACATATCCCAAAAAGCTAGCAATCAACATAAAGAATATAGTAAGAGGCAGTAGCAAAATTGTCAAAAATGTTGTGGGACAACCAATATTTTTGTAGTCAACTCCTCGTCTCATCTTTTTACTCCTTTGGTTTAACTTAGCAAATATTATAGCCAAAGGAGACCTTTTTTAGACTATTTGAGGCTGGAGTTTATAGTTTTATATTTCACTCATAATCTATTTCAAATGACTCTCCAACTATGCTCTATTAAAAGATTACCATCTAAGAGCAGTTTAACAAGAAACTCTTCATTCTTTTGATAAAAATCTACACCTTCTGGTGTACCACTCATGATAATATCACCATCTTCTAAACTCATAAAACTTTTAACCTCATCTAAAATCTCTTGAGGTTTGTAAATCATCAACTCAAAATCAGCCTCTTGAGCTAATCTTTCACTTTTTTGGTATAGTCTAAAGGATAGTTTGTCTATTTGCTCCTTTGAAATTGAGACAAATTCACTAAAAACAGCTGACCCATCAAAAGCTTTTGCCCTCTCCCACGGAAGTCCCTTTGATTTGAGATACTCTTGAATTTTGACATTGGTCAAATCAAATCCAAAACCAACACCACAGATTTGACCATCTTGAATCAAAAATGACAACTCTCCTTCAAATCTTACACCATCAAAATATTTAAACTCCTGACTAATTGCTGAGTTTGGTTTATTAAAAAGTACCATATTCTCTGGTATCTCATTGTTTAACTCTTTGATATGTTCTACATAATTTCTGCCGACACAGACTATTTTTGATGGTGCTATTTTTTTACCCTCAAAATCGATAAAGTTCACTCTTTGCTCCTTGCTTGTTCATAATCTTTTGGATAGTTTAGATTGATAAACTCCCCCTCAAAAAAGCCATCTAAAACTATGGTATCTGAAATCCTTAAAAGATAGTTTAATTTGTGATTATCTTTAGAGAGCAACTCTTTGATATTTTTCAAAATATTAGGAGTGTAAATGCCACAAAGAGGCTCTATTTTATCATTTTTAGCGACTATTGCATCTTTTTGGGGATTGTAGTAATTAAGGAGTTTATAAATAGTTTGGTCTGATACAAAAGGCATATCAACACCCAAAACAAATATCTCCGACTTTAATATTTTGAGTATCGAATCTAGAGCGACTAGTGGAGAAAAAGTATCTTCTTTATCTATTATTAGAGGTGCTTGAAAATTAAACTTCTGCTCTTTGGTGGAGATGTAGACCTCATCAAAAACTCTTTTTAGTCTTGTGTATTGATACTCTGCTAAAGTCTCAAACCCTCCAAAGGGCAAGAGAGATTTATCTTTACCCATTCTAGAGCTTTTACCCCCTGCTAAGATTACAGCCTTTTTAACTCTCAAATCCTCTCCTTTGTTTATGAATATAGATAAAAACCCAAGCCAAAAAAGCGATTACTGCTTGCCAAAAAAATAGATAATCACTACTCTTTTGATAGATAAACCCAGCTACCACAGCCCCTAGCGACCCTCCAAGCCCAAAACTTATCCCTAAAAAAAATTGCTGAGCTAACCTCTTTTGGGTGTAGAGTTGATAGACATAAGCAATTGATGCACTATAATACAGAGCAAAATTTAGAGCATGAAAAGCTTGAGAGACAAAAGCCATACCCAAAGAATCTGGAAACAGCCACAAAATTCCCCAACGAATCACAGCAGTAATGATTGAGAGTTCTATTAAATTTATGAGTGAAAATCTCTCCAGTAGACGACCTTGAAAATAGAGCATCAAAATTTCACATACTACTCCAAAGCTCCAAAGTAGTGTCGTCATCTCAAGAGAGATTGAGTGAGCAGTCTCATAAATCGTAAAGAAGTTATAAAATCCACCAAAACTGACTTGAAAAATAAGTGTACCAATCCACCAAGCCCAGTACTTTTTAAGAGAGAGAGTTTGATTTTTTTTATTCTCTTTTGGGGTTTGAACAGTATCAAATCTAATAATAAAAAAACCACTAAAAGTAGTAGCCCAAGCAGTAAAAATCAGATAATATATCGCCTCAACAGGTGAGTCTAAAAATCTACCCAACCAAAGAGCAATAGCCATAAAACCGATAGACCCCCAGAGCCTGACCCTCCCATATTTTGCTTTTGTAATCAATTTTAGAGCGATAGTCTCAACAAAAGGCAAGACTACTCCCATTGAAGCTCCATAGATTGCATTTATGATTAAAAGTGCGTAAAAACTTCTCAAACCCAATAAAAAAGCTATAGATGAAAACCCCATCAACAAAAGAGCTATTTTATAAGTTTGACTATTTAAACCTCCAAATTTACGAAAAATAAAAGGCAAAATAAATCTTACCATAGGAGCTACAGAAAAAATAATACCCACTTTGAGTCCATCAAAACCAATCTCACTCAAAATCTTGGGTAAAAATATGACATAGACTCCAACTAAAGCAAAATAGAAGAGATAAAAAAGCCCAATTAAAAATTTGACTTTTGAGGTTTTGGAGGCTGTAAGGGTCTGGTTCATTTAATTAGTTTTTATTAAAGCTGTATCTGTCAAAATCTCATGAAGCAGACGGTGGTCTTTGCGAAAAAACATCAAAATCCACCCAAAAAGCAAAAAACTAAAGACTCCCAAAAGCTGACGAACCACTATTTTGGAGATTGATGTTGGGGTCTTTTGACTCTGTAAATCTATCACTTTTATTTCATAAGCTTTCATTCCAGGAGTCTGCCCACTCTTGACGATAAATACTGTACTCACCATCACTAAAGGTATGATTATATAAATCCATCCCAGAAGTTTTTGAGAAGCAAACCCCTCTCTACCACCCATAATCAGATAAAAGACAATATACATAATTGGCATCAAAAGCATAAAACTATCAGTAATAAAAGCTTTGACTCTTTCCATTTTAGTAGGGAAAGTGAGCTTTTGTTTTTGAGGTTTTTTTTGCTTTTTTGTCTTTTCTAACTCTTTGACTCTTCCTTGCTTGACATCCCTAAATCTTACTCTTTTCAAAATCTAATTCCCCCATCCATGCATCTTTTTACCACTAATATAAAGCGTACTATTATCCAACTCTATTTTAGAGATTGAGACATAGTTCTGATTCTCAAAACTTTCCATCACTCTCCAAATATCTATACTTTTTGAGCTAAAAAGATAAACTCTTCCACCATTTGCTACACTTGAATATATTTTTTTGAGAAAATTATCAAGAGTCTCTGGTAGCTCATGAATAAAAATATAGTTGTAGAGTCTACCTTGTAGATTATATCTTTGCTGTTTTGGTGAGTAATCTTTTATCTTTATTGAAGTTAGACTCTTTTTCATAATATCCAACTCTTTTGTTTGATAGACAAGGAGCGAATGACCATTTTGTCTACAAAAGCTCTCTAACTCTTGCTCTAGCACCCCCCAACTACTACAAAAAAGCATAAATCTCATATTGGGATATTTCTCAAGAGAATTCAAAATCATCTCAAAAGTTTCTAGACTATCCATAAATTGACCTTTAGATTTTATCAATTTTATTGACTTTTTTTGCACTCACTAGCATAAGTGTAGAGTTTTTTAAGAAACGCTTCTAAACTCTGCTGACGCACAGGGGAGAGTAGCTCGATTATTCCAAGAGTCTCTAGATATTTTGGGTCAAACTCCAAAATCTCATCAACTTTGGCACCATTGAAAATATCCAAAAGCAATACAAGCATCCCTTTTGCCATCTCAGAACTCCCTTCACCCTTTAAAAAGAGTCTCCCTTCTTTACACTCAGCTACCAACCAAGCAGGAGATGAGCATCCAACAATAAAACTTTTATCGTTTTTGAGACTCTCAGGGAGGTTGATATGTCTCTTCCCAAGGTCAAAAATATATTCAAGCTTCTCATTTGGGGTCTCAAATAACTCAAAATCATCTCTGTAGAGGTCGATTTTCTCTTTTATACTCATAATTTTTCTCCATTTTTTTTGGAGATTATAATACAAAATCATCTTTTCTTATCTTAAAGCTGAAGAAATGGGGAGAGGAGAGTCGACTCCTCTTTTTGGGGTTGATGAGGTCAATTTTAATCTGGGATTATCTTTTTTCTTTTTAAATCTCCATGATATACTACAGTATCAGGATCTACGTCATCCTTTGTAAGAAGCTCTGGTACAGGTGGTGCAGACTCTAGCTCTTTGATTGCATCATCCAAATCCTCTTGGTAAGTCATCATCATATCAGCTGCTATTACATGAGGAACTTTTTGGATTTCAACAAGTTTTTTTATCTCTTCATTGACATCTTCACCTTCAATTGTTACTATAATTTTACCCTTTTTTTTATCTCCAAAGTGATAATCACAAATTGGACTACTCTCACACCACTCTTTAACCTCATCAAAATATTCACTTCTACACTGAATCACGACGCTAGAGATATTCACTCTTACTCCTTTTTATTTTAGTTTCCAAACCATTATTGTATCATCATGACTAGCACTTACCAAAGTATTTTTATCGACAAATTTCATCACCGTTAAAATACTCTTTTGACCTTTTAGAGTCCATTTTTTAGTTTTTGAATCAATATCAAAAATAGAAATGGAGTTATCGCTATCCATAGCATAAGCAAAAAGTTTCTCATCTGGAGAGATAGCAGTAGCATAGACCAAAAAATTCCCTTTGAAATAGTCTTTTGCTTTTGATTTTCTATTACAGTATCCAGCTCTTCTATCTTGAGAACCAGAGGCTATCCAATTCTTCTCAAATGATACACTAAAGACATTGTCTAGATGAAGCTTCTCAATAGTATCTATTACTTTGCCACTATTTACTTCGACAATCCTCAAAATACCGCTCTCTCCAGCTACTACTGCTAAAGTTTTATCTCTATTTAATGCAAAGTCCGAAAACTTGGAGCCACTAATTTGTTTGGAGTAAACAATTTTACCTGCTTTGATATCATAAAGATAGGCCACACTCCCTAAATCCACAAAGAATATTTTGTTAGTATCTACAAATTTGGCTTTGATAATAGCAAGAGATTTGTCTGAGCCAATTAATTTAGTGATTTTCCCATTTTCAAAAATTAAAAGATTACTAAAGCCTCCTTCTCCACTATCACTAAGAATAAGATATTTACTATCGATATGGTCTACACTAAATATTTTAGAATCCATCATATCACCCATAAAATCTTTAATCTTAGGAAGTTTTACGAGTACTTTTGAGTCTGAGCTATTCAAATCAAACTCAATTAAGCTTCCACCATCGCTACCTGCTAAGATTCTGTTTTGATAGATGGTAATATCATTGATAGCATCATCTGCTTTTAACTCTTTTAAAGGCTTTATCTCTGCACCAAAAGCCAAAAAAATAGATAAAACAGCACCTAAAAAGACTCTAGACATCTACTTTTACCTCTTTTGCCAAGGTATCCAAAATCTCTAGCATCTTTAGAGCAATCTCATCTTCATCTTTTTCTGCCCAGACACCAAATAGGTCTTCATCATCAGCAAAAAACTCCTCTACAAACTCTAGTTCTTCTACCATTTTGGGTAACTTCGCAAAAACTTCATTACCTAAAGCCTCTTTGATTCTCTCAGGGAAGAAAATCATCCAGTTATATTCTGTTGGATCAAATACATCTGCTTCATCTGCTTCATCTTCTACATTTGGGTCTACTACTACAAGAAATCTTCTTTCATCAATATCATCATCTAAGAGTTTCATAATATTTGGGTAGTTTTTTACCAACTCTTCTCTATCCATTTTTTGCCTCTGCCTCCTCAATCATCTTCTCTATTGAAATAGCTTCATACTCAATCGCAATTGTAGGACATCTCCCAAAGCAGTAACCACAACTTGTACATCTTGATTCATCTATCACAGGATTTAGCATCCCAGCAAATAAAATCGCATCATCAATACATGGCTCTTTGCAGGAGAAGCATATTACTTTGTGGTGGGCTACACATCCATCAAAATTAATCTTGAAGTTAGCATTAATCTTTTCTAGTCCACTTTCTAGGCTTAGCACACCCTCTTTGCATGCCTTGGCACACTCCTCACAAAATGTACAACCCTTTTTGGAGAAGTTTAGAGTTGGAGTACCATCAGCTTTGATTACAATTATCTCCTCTTCACAAAAGGTAGCACAAGCTTTGCTTTCACACTCGACGCACCTATTCAGAAAAAGAGATTCACTCAAGGCATAAGGTGGTCGAAGAGTAATCTCTTCGACCTCTCTTTTTTGAGTCTCTTTTGGTTTGGCTCCCGCGAGGGAGCGAAAGAAATCTCTTCTTGATGCCACTATTTTACACCATCACCAATCACATCAATTAAGTTTGATTTTTCCATCAAATCTTTACTTTTAAACTCTGGCTGGAATGTATTTCCAACAAGTGGCTTAATATTTGCTTGAGGAACATGACACTGAGAACAGTTATATCTTGCTGGATTTAGCTTTTTAGTATCACCCTTTTTGACTACTACTTTTACATCAGCAGAATTTACAACTGCTTTTCCCTCTTTGATTACTTCACCCTTTTCACCAATTTTTGTCTCTGGTCTAAAGTTTGCAAAGTGAGATGCTGGGATTGGAGTAGCATTCATACTTTTTGCAGTCTCTGGCATATGACAACCAAGACAAGCATTGTTTGCTTTTGTAATTGGCAAAAGCCCTTCAACTGAGTGTGGGATTAGAGGTGGTGCATTTACATAAGACCTTGCAAATCTTTTTGATGCTCCAGGAGCTGGTCTAGTAAAATCTGCTTTTGGAATATCCATAGAACCTTCTAGACCGCTTTTTCTATACCCCAAATCGTTCTCATCGACTACTTTTTTGTTCCCTAAATCCTCTTTTTTGATTAGGGCAGGGTCATTTACACCTTTATTGATATCGACTACTTCGCCCGCATACAATGCAGTACTTACTGCTACGGCTCCAACAAGAGCAAGTTTTAACAAGCTTCTCATTTAACTTCTCCTTTTTTTAAAAAATCTCTGATATGGAAATTAAGAGCATCATCATCGCAGACATCTATACATCTACCACAACTTGTACACTCTTTTTGTGAGACATCCTCACTTCTTTTTCCAATCATATTTAGCACTTGAACCTCTGGGCAGACATCTTTGCACTTCATACAAAGAGTACATTTTTGACTATCATGAGTTACTCTAATTAGATTATATTTTCCAATCAAAGAGTGAACTCCACCAAGTGGACAGATATGCCCGCACCAACCATTTTTGACAACAAAAAGGTCAAATAAAAAGATAGCCACCAAAAAACCAACACCCATACCTACGACTCCGTAGACTGGAGCCATAATTACATTTCTGTTGAAAATAGTAATTGGGCTAATTACCTCAAATGCTGCTAAGCCACTTACTGCAGAGACTACAAAAGCCAAGACTATCATGTAGTAGCGAATATTTCTACTAATCCAAATCTTTCTTTCAATTTTATCAATGAGGAGTTTTCTTCTTAGCCAAGCTGCCAAATCTGTAATCATATTTACAGGACAGACCCAGCTACAAAAGGCTCTTCCTCCGATTAATCCATAAAAAAGAGTAATCAAAATAGCTCCGACTACGACATTGACTCCTACCATCGCTCCAGTAGCCAAAATCTGTAAAGTAGCAAACGGGTCACTAAGAGGAATGACTCCAAAAAGTACAGATGAAGATAGATTTCCTTGTAAGACTTTCCATCCGTAGTAGTTGCCCATCGCATACAAAAATAGCAAACCAATCTGAACAAATCTACGAAGGATTAAATATTTTAAGTTGCTCCACTTCATCTTAGTACTCCACGCCCATATTTAGGTAATCTTCTGGCTTTTTCTCACTACGCTTGTTGTGAGTGGTGACATCACTTTCTACTCGATTTTCTACTCTTTGCTGGTCTTTTTTATCCCAACCTTTGACATAATGATCCCCTGGTTTACCAAGAGCTACATCCCTTGGTAGGATGAAAATAGCAGCTTTTTCAGTTACACACGCTTGCTCACAAAGCCCACAACCTGTACAATCATTCATACTTACTACTGGCTTGAGAAAAGCATGTTTTCCTGTTCGCTCATTTCGTCCATACTCAAGTTTGATAGCTACATCCATCAGAGGACAAGCACGATAACAAGCATCGCACTGAATCCCCCAAAAAGCGATACAAGAATTTGGGTCTACTACTGCTAAACCCATATCCATCATCGTAATATCAAGTTCACCACTTTTTGGATTTGTCACTTTGGTAATATCCAAAGCTCCACTTGGACACACTGGTACACAAGGAATATCATCACACATAAAACAAGGGATATCTCTTGGGGTAAAAAAAGGCGTCCCAATTGTAATATCATCTTCGGCTTTAGCCAGCTTTAGAGTTGGTTTTTTCGCTTCACCTGTCTCTTTGTCTATATTGCTTGGGCGATTTCTACACGCTTCTACACATAGACCACATTTGATACAGAGCTTCAAAAAATCATCCTCTTCTACTGAAGCTGGAGGACGAAGGACTAGAGGAGAGCTTTTAGCTTTGTTTGTATAACCTGCCCAAAGCAATCCCCCCATAGCACTAAGTCCCACTCCGTAAGCGATATCGGTGAAGAATCTTCTTCTTGGGGTTATCTCTTTTTTTGCCTTTTTTTCACCCATCTTTTTCGACCTTTAGATTAAGCTTTTGTAATTTTTACTGCACACTTTTTATAATCTGTCTGCTTAGACATTGGACAAGTAGCATCTAGTGTTACTTTGTTGATTAATACCCTCTCATCAAACCAAGGTACAAAAACAAGTCCACGAGATGGTCTATTTCTTCCTCTAGTTTCTACTCTTACTTTTACTTTTCCACGACGAGACTCTACCCAAACAAGGTCACCATTTTTGACACCAATCTTCTTAGCATCTTTTGGATTCATATAGCAGAGTGCCTCTGGAACTGCACGATAAAGCTCTGGAACTCTCATAGTCATTGTTCCACTATGCCAATGCTCTAGTACCCTACCAGTACATAGCCACATGTTGTACTCTTCATCTGGCATTTCTGGTGGATCCATGTATGGTCTTGCAAAGATTTTAGCTTTATTTGCAAGAGATTTTTTATTTTTATCTTTGACGCCCTTTAAATCTCCAGTTGGAAGCTTTTTGGCTAGTGGACCATAGAATGCAAAATCTTTGACACCTGCTTCTTTTGCATGTTTAGCCGCATAAGGGTCATATTTAGTGTTAAATCTCCAGAATGTCTCTTTACCATTTACGACTGGCCATTTTAGCCCTCTTACTTTGTGATAAGTTACAAAGTCTGCCAAGTCATGTCCGTGTCCTCTACCAAACCAAGCGTACTCTTCCCAGAGGTACTGATGAAGCATAAATCCATAACCTTTGAAGACTTTGCCATCACTACCTTTTACATTTCTAGCATCACCGATACACTCTGAGTTGTCATAACCTTTTTGAGGGAAGCTCTCAAGGTCAATTTTATATTTTTTAGCTCTATCATTTGCATAGAGAATCTCAAACATCGTAGTATCAGGCTTATAACCCATCTTCTCAGCAGCTTTTCTAACATCTGGAAGTTTTTTACCATTTCTTAGAGTATATTCACCCCAGAGGTCATTTACTGTAAATCTCTTAGATAGTTCTACCCACTGCCAAGTATCACTCATCGCCTCACCTACTGGCAATACTTGCTGTCTCCAGTGCTGAGTTCTTCGCTCTGCATTTCCATAAGCTCCCCACTTCTCATAAATCATAGCCGAAGGAAGAACCAAGTCAGAAACCATTGCTGAAATTCCAGGATATCCATCAGAGCAGACGATGAAGTTATCCATCTCTCTTGCTGCTTTAATCCAGTGTCTAGCATTTGCTGAGTCTTGGTAAGGGTTACAGACATTTACCCAAGCAAATTTTACAACACCATCTTCAATATCTCTGTGGATTTTCATAATATGCTGATTTCCGACAGGGTTTAGTGTGCCTTCTGGAATCTGCCACTTTTTCTCAACAATTTTTCTATGTTTAGGGTTTTTGACCATCAAATCAGCTGGAAGTCTATGACAGAATGTCCCAACCTCTCTAGCAGTACCACAAGCACTTGGCTGACCAGTCAAAGAGAATGCTCCACTACCAGGTTTTGCTTGTTTGTTTAGCATAAAGTGTACATTGTAACTTAGAGTATTATCCCAAGTTCCTCTTGTGTGCTGATTCATTCCCATCGTCCAGAAAGATACGACTTTTCTATCTTTTTCGATGTAGAGGTCTGCTAGCATCTGCAACTTCTTCTTGAAAGCTTCTAAATCTTCGTCCGGGTCACCTTTTGCTAGCTTTGCAACATAGTCTAGAGTAAATGGCTCAAGAGATTTTTTGTACTCTTCGAAACTAATCATCCAGTGTTTTAGAGTACCTGGAGTGTTTTTCATCTCATCACCAGCTTTGTATCCATACGGTTCTAGTGCTGGAGCTTCAAGGTCAGAGACTTTTTTTGCCATCTCTTTATTGACGATTTCCATCTCTTTTTTAGAGTATTTACCATCTTTGATAGATTTGTCGCTAGCCCTTCTCATTCCGTAACCGATATTAACAGGTCCAACAGTAAATACAATGTGGTCTTTGATGAAATCCCAATCAATGATATCCTCTTTTCCACCACCTTTTTTATCTCTTGTGACAATCTCTCTAGCGATGTAGTTCCAGATTGCAAGGTCAGTTTGAGGGCGGAAAATGATTTCAAAGTCAGCCAAATCTGAACTTCTAGTTCTATAAGTAGTTAGGTTTACGATTTTTACATTGTCTGGGTCACTAAGCTTTCTATCACTTACCCTTGACCAGAGAATTGGATGCATCTCTGCCATGTTTGAACCCCAAGATATTACAGTATCTGTAAGCTCAATATCATCATAGCATCCACTTGGCTCATCGATACCAAATGTCTGATAAAATCCAACAACAGCACTTGCCATACAGTGTCTAGCATTTGGGTCAATAGCATTTGAGCGGAAACCACCCTTCATCATCTTTTGAGCAGCATAACCTTCCATAATCGTATACTGACCAGAACCAAATACTGCAACACCCTCTGGACCACTAGCTTTTAGAGCTTTTCTGATAGCTTTTTCCATCTCATCAAATGCTCTTTGCCAAGAGACAGGCTTAAATTTACCTTTTTTGTCAAACTCACCCTTGTCATTCATTCTAAGAAGTGGAGTTTTTAGCCTGTCAGCTCCGTACATAATCTTAGCATTAAAGTAACCTTTAATACAGTTTAGACCTCTGTTTACTGGAGCTGCTGGGTCACCTTTTACTGCTACTATTTTGCCATTTTTGGTTGCAAGCATAATCCCACAACCAGTACCACAAAATCTACATGGTGCTTTGTCCCATCTCCAACCTTCTTCACCTTTAGCAGCAGTTTCTGCTGCCTCTGCAGGTACAGAGATACCAACTGCACTAGCAGCTGCTACAGCTGCTGAACTTTTAAGAAAATCTCGTCGATTCATTCCCATTCTAACCTCCTATATTGTTACGGGATAGCCTATTTTAGCCCGTCTTTTATATAAATCTGTTGATACACATCAATTTTTATGGATTTAAAATTGATAATGTTACGATTAGACAACCTTATATTAATTAACTCTCAACTATAAAAAAAGATTAAAAAATAGCAGGAAAATCTCTTTAGAATAGAACTTTTTCTACTGTTTTAGCCTCAAAACTAAAAAATCAAAGATGAGTTTAGGCAAAACTTTTGGATAAAATTTGCAAAAAGATGCAAAAAAAGGAATTAGATGCAACACTCTCTAAAATTTACTCACTTACATTTACACACTGAATATTCTCTCCTTGATGGAGCAAATAAAATAAAGGAGTTGGCAAAAAAATTAAAAGAGCTAGGCATGGAATCTGTAGCAATGACAGACCATGGTAATATGTTTGGAGTGATTGATTTTTATAAAGTGATGAAAAAGGAGGGAATCAAACCAATTATTGGAATGGAAGCTTATATTCATAATGGCGAAGATTTAGGAGATAAATCAATTAGACAGCGTTATCACCTCTGTCTCTATGCCAAAGATGAGGTAGGATACAAAAATCTAATGTATTTAAGCTCCAAAGCTTACATCGAAGGTTTTTACTACTATCCAAGAATCAACAAAAAACTTTTAGAAAAGCACTCCCAAGGTTTAATTTGCTCTTCAGCCTGTCTACAAGGAGAGGTCAACTGGCACTTGAATCAGAGTGAAAGAAATATAAAGTTTGGAGCAAAAGGTTATGAGGAGGCAAAAAAGATTGCTCTTTGGTATAAGAGCATCTTTGGAGATGATTTTTATTTAGAGTTGATGAGACATGGCATAAAAGATCAGCACAAAATTGATAAGGAGATTATTCGTCTTTCACTTGAGACTGGCATCAAAATAATTGCGACAAATGATACACACTACACAAACCAAGATGATGCAGATGCCCATGAAGCTTTTATGTGTATTGCAATGAACAAAACATTTAATGACCCTAATCGCCTCAGACACTCTGTCCATGAGTTTTATCTCAAATCTCCAGAGGAGATGGCAAAACTCTTTGCAGATATTCCAGAGGCTCTACAAAATACTCAAGAGATTGTAGACAAATGTAATCTTGAGATAAAGCTAGGTAACCCTACACCACCCAATTTTAAATTTGCAAGAGAAAGAGCCAAGCTTGTAGGGTTAAAGCTCCCAGAACCAAATGAGACATACTCTTTAGCAAATGATACTACTCTTTTTGAGTATGAGGCGAGAAAAGGATTACAAAAAAGACTCCAAACCATTCCAAAAGAGCTTCATCCAAAATATAAGGATAGATTAGATGTTGAAATTGGAATAATAAATTCAATGAAGTTTCCAGGTTATATGTTGATTGTTTGGGATTTTGTAAGAGCTGCCAAAGAGATGGGAATTCCAGTTGGTCCAGGGCGAGGGAGTGCTGCGGGAAGTCTTGTGGCGTACTCTCTTGAGATTACAGATATTGATCCTCTGCCTTATGGACTTCTTTTTGAGAGATTTTTAAATCCTGAGCGGGTATCAATGCCAGATATTGATATGGATTTTTGTCAAGCAAGACGCCAAGAGATTATAGATTATGTGATTGAAAAGTATGGGAGATACAATGTTGCTCAGATTATTACTTTTGGTAAGCTTTTGGCAAAAGGAGTCATAAGAGATGTCGCTAGAGTAATGGAGATGCCCTACAAAGATGCTGACAATTTTGCCAAGTTAATCCCAGACAAAGCTAAAAATCTAAAAGAAGCTTATGAGATGGAGCCAAAGATTGCCCAACTAATCCAAAAGGATAAAAAGGCAAAAGAGGTTTGGGATTTTGCTCTATTGCTAGAGGGTCTAAAAAGAAATGCAGGCACTCACGCAGCAGGAGTTGTAATCTCAAATGATGAGCTTTGGAATAAGACTCCACTCTTCAAACCTAGTGGACAAGATACTCTTGCGACTCAGTATGATGGAAAACATATTGAAGATGTAGATTTGATTAAGTTTGACTTTTTGGGACTTAAGACTCTAACTGTCATAGAAGAGGCTCTTAACCTCATCAAAAAGAGATATGACAAGGAGATAGATTTTACAAAAGTAAATATAAACGATAAAAAAGTTTACGACTACATCTCCACAGGTCATACTTTAGGACTTTTCCAGATAGAATCAGCTGGTATGCAAGAGCTTGCAAAAAAATTGAAGCCTACTGTATTTGAAGATGTAGTTGCGATGCTAGCACTCTACCGCCCAGGTCCAATGGAGTCAGGAATGCTTGATGATTTTGTAGAGAGAAAGCATGGAAGAGCAGAGATTACTTATATGTTTCCAGAGCTAGAGCCAATACTCAAGCCAACTTATGGAGTCATTGTCTACCAAGAGCAGGTGATGCAAATTGTCCAGACTATTGGAGGCTTTAGTCTAGGTGGAGCAGACCTCGTGCGTAGGGCAATGGGTAAAAAAATTAAAGAGGAGATGGACAAGTTAAAGGGTCAATTTGCAGATGGTGCAGAGAAAAAAGGGTTTGACAAAGATAAAGCTGAGGAGCTATTTGATTTGATTGTGAAGTTTGCAGGATATGGATTTAATAAATCTCACTCGGCAGCTTATGCTTTAATCACCTTTTATACATCTTATTTAAAATGTTACTATCCTACAGAGTTTATGGCAGCTCAACTTACACTAGAAAAAGATAATACTACAAAAGTGGTCAAATATGTAGATGAGCTAAAGCATATGGGAATTGCTCTACTGCCTCCAGATATTAATCGTTCTGATTTGGCTTTTGTAGCTGATGAAGTAGAAGGAAGTGATGCTGTTATTTTTGGTCTTGGTGCAATAAAAGGAGCAGGTGATATAGCTATTAGCTCTATTTTGGAAGCAAGAGGTGATAAACCTTTTGAGAGTTTGGGTGATTTTGTTTCAAGAATCGACTCCTCAAAAGTAAATAAAAAAGTTTTGGAGTCACTAATCAAAGCTGGGGCATTAGATAGCTTTGGATTTAGCAGACGGGCGATGCTAGAGCAGATTGATGAAATAGTATCTACTGCTTCCAAATCAGCCCAAGCCAAAAAGATGGCATTAAATTCTCTCTTTGGTGATGGGGAGGATATGACAAAAATAGATATCCATCTAAATGATATGACAGAGTTTGAACATATGGAGATTTTGGAGTTGGAAAAGGAGACTCTTGGCTTTTATGTCTCGGGTCATCCTCTAGATAAATACAAAGAGCAGTTAGAGAGTATTGACTACACTCTAAGCTCTGAAGTAGAGGAGTTGGATGATGGTTCTGAGGCTCTTTTTGTAGGTAAAATTGAAAATTTAGAGCGTCGCACATCAAAAAGAGGTAGCAAATATGCGATTGTTACGCTGATGGATTTGCATGGTACGATTGATTTTACTATATTTGAAAAACATTTAGTTCAGCTTGATGTTTTTGATATCGAAAAGCCTTTAGCTTTCAAAGTAAGAATCCAAAAAGATGAAAAGTACACCAGAATAAACCTCCTAAAAATAGAGTCTTTAGCTGATGCTTCCAAAGAGAGAATAAAGGTCAAAAAAAAAGAAAAAACACCAGAGATACTGACTCAAGAACCTATTATTTTATCTATTGATTTGATGCCAGAGCCTAGCATTATTGAGGAGCTTTTGTGTATCGCCCAAAGAAATGTAGGAGATAGACCATTAGAGCTTCACATCCAATCTGAAACAACAAATGTTATTATTCAATCTCAAGTTTATGTCAGCGAGAAGATTTTGGATGAGCTAAAAGAGATTAAATCGATTAGAGTGTAGAGTTTTTGTTGGTTTCAAAAAGGAGTCTTAAGCTCTTTTTTAGGCTTAGTGTAGTATTAGTTTTGCTAATTTAAAAGGAGGTAGATTTGCTAAAAAAGATAGAAAAAGCAATGGATACAATCATCGATTTTATGGGCTTTATTACTGCTGTTTTGCTCTTTTTGATGATTTTGAATGTAGTTTATGATGTGGTGATGAGGTACGCTTTTCACGATAGCAAAATCGCTATGCAAGAGATGGAATGGCATCTATTTTCTGTGATTATGCTTTTTGGGACGGGGTATGCTTTGCGTCACAATGCACATGTAAGAGTGGATTTTTTGTATGATAGATTATCCCCAAAAAATAGGGCTATTGTCGATATTTTTGGTACGATATTTTTCTTGATGCCGTTGGCAGTTTTGATAATTTATGGTTCCTACGATTTTGTGATGGACTCATACTCTACCAATGAGATTAGTCAAGACCCAGGAGGTCTCCCTTATCGCTGGCTAATTAAAGCTATGATACCTTTTTCTTTTATATTTTTAATCTTTTGTGCTATTGACTTTATCTTACACTCTTTGAGGATTTTTAGGGGTGAAGATTCTAAAAGCAAGATTGACAAGGAGAGGTAATGATTGGTCTGATAATGTTTTTTGTAGCTCTAGTAGTCTTGGCAATTGGTTATCCTGTAGCTTTTAGTTTTGGGGCAGTTTCACTCTATTTTGGTGCTATTGCTGCTTGGTTTGAGATTATTCCAGATGGTGGGACTATTGCTGAGTGGTGGGAAGAGTTTTTGAGTATGTTTTCGATGATGCCATTTCGTATCTACTCAATTATGACAAACAAAATCTTAATGGCGATTCCTCTTTTTATATTTATGGGGATTATTCTCCAAAAGAGTCAGTTGGCTGAGAGATTATTAGAATCTATGGGGACACTTTTTGGCAAAGTGAGAGGAGGCTTAGCTATTTCTACAGTATTAATTGGAGCGCTTCTAGCCGCAAGTACTGGAGTAGTTGGAGCTAGCGTCGTAGCAATGGGTGTAATATCTTTGCCAATTATGCTTCGCCACAACTATAGCAAATCTCTAAGTACTGGTACAATCTGTGCTTCTGGGACTCTAGGACAGATAATTCCTCCTTCTATTGTTTTGATAGTTTTAGCTGATGTTTTTCAGTTGCCGGTGGGCGACCTTTTCAAAGCTGCAATTATTCCAGGTTTAGCGCTAGTTGGAGCTTATATTTTGTATATTTTGATTCTCTCCTACCTCAAACCAGATATTGCTCCAGCTCTTGAGAGTGAAAATATCGATTATAAAAGCGGTGCTAAAAAGGCTCTAATTGCTATTATTCCTCCTTTGACTTTGATTATTTTGGTGCTTGGTTCAATCTTTGCGGGAATTGCTACACCTACAGAGTCAGCTTCTCTTGGAGCGCTTGGGAGTATGCTTTTAGCTTTGATGTACAAAAAGCTAAGCTATAAAATGGTAAAAGATGCTTTGCTTGAGACTGTCAAAACTACATCAATGGTTTTTGCTATTTTGGTGGGAGCTACTGCTTTTTCTATGGTATTTGTCTACAGTGGAGCAGATGAGATTGTAGAAGAATTTATGACCCAACTTCCAGGAGAAAAGTGGGGCTTTTTGATTTTATCGATGTCAATTATTATGTTTTTGGGATTTTTTATCGACTTTTTTGAAATCTCTTATATTGTCGTACCGATTTTACTACCAATCGCCCAAAAAATAGGAATCGACCCGATGTGGTTTGCGATTCTTATTGCTTTGAATCTGCAGACTTCATTTTTGACTCCACCGTTTGGATTTAGCCTCTTTTATCTCAAAGGTGTCTCTCCTCCAGAAGTGAGGACGACAGACATCTACAAAGGGGTTATTCCGTTTATTATTATTCAGGTGCTAATTTTAGCCTCAATCGTACTATTTCCACACTTTTATGGATTTAACTAATGGCAAATTTTAATACTCATTTTGTTGTAGGTGCTGGGGCTAGCTCTTTTGTTAGTGGGACTCTTCTTGCAATGGGAAGTATTAGTTCTACAGAGGCTTTGATGGCATTTGCTTTTGGGACTGTTGGGAGTCTTTTGCCAGATATTGACTCTAACCGTTCAAAAGCAATAGAGTTAGCTTTTACACTTTTTGCGATGCTTAGTACTGTTTTGATGATTTTTGTCCAAGTCAACCGATACTCTTTGATTGAGATGTTTATTATGGCAATTTTACTTTTTGCTCTGCTTCGCTTTGGGATGATTGAAGTCCTTCGCAAAATCTCCATCCACAGGGGGATGTTTCACTCGATTCCTGCTGGAATCATTTGGGGACTTGGAACTGTAATTTTGGTCAAACATATATTTTATATTGATAACTTTATCGCTTGGATTTATGGGATTATGGTTACTTTTGGATATCTGGTTCATTTGACTCTAGATGAAATTTATAGTGTAGACCTCAAAAACAGAAGAATAAAAAGGTCATTTGGTACTGCTATGAAACTCTATAAAATAGACTCAAATTTCTCTGTCATTCAGACTGGTTTGATGTATATTTTAATTATTTATCTGTTTAAAAAAGCCCCAGATAGTGCTGAGCTAAGAGATATTCTTCTTAGTCAGGAGGCTTGGGAGAGATTTACTAATATTTTATTGCCTAGTGGTGCTTGGTTTTTTCACTAATTTTCTCTTATTACCAACTTTCGCCGTAAAGCCCTCGGCTTTAGCCGTAGGGATATAAGGCAATAAAAGATTTTCGGGAGTTTATCTCCCTTGAAAATCTTTTGTAATTATTGTATAATAAGTAAAGTAAAAGGTTGGGACGACGACCTTCGGTATAGGAGATGTAAGACCTTTAATAAAAGGCAATCTCCGTTTTAAAGCCAGAATCCCCTTGATTTATCAATGGGGAGTTCGTCAATGATAAAAGTCAGAAAGGGATGAACCTCCTCGTTTGTGGCGGTTTTTGCGTATACTTCTTCGATAACTATCCCAACCTTTTTTAAACTCTGGGCAGTATTTCCACTTTTGGGTGCTAGGAAGTGCTGGGAGGGTTTCGTTTACCTCTTGCCACTTGTCACTAGCAAACCCATCTTCTCTTAAAATTCTTAGATTTTTTGCGAAGGCTCGACCAAATCTTCTCATATCTTTATAAATCAAGCTATTTTGTCTATTGCAAACAAGAAATGAGACTACTCCAATAGTTGGGATATCTCTACTTTGCCATCTATAAGTATGAGCTGGGATGGTACTATCATAGTAAAAGTTCTCTAAAGCCTTAAATTTATAAAGAGGAATCGGGACAAGACGATACTTTTTATTCCTCCTTTTTAAGCTAGAAATCGGTTCTCCAGCCACATAAAATACGGCATCAATCTCACCACTATCTAACTTATCAAGAGCATCACTTAAAGTAGACCTATCAATTTGTGAAGCTTTAAGTTTTTTATTAAAGACCTTCTGATAAATTAAAATTGATGTAGCTGCTGTACCACTACCTTTTGTACCAACTGAAATCTTTTTACCTTCTAAATCCATAAAATCTCTAATTTCAGAGTCTGGTTTGACTATTAGATGCAGTTTTTCAGTATAAAGTGGAAGTAAAATATTTATATTTTTATAGAGAATTTTATATTTTTTATATTTTTCCTTTAGCTTGGCTCTTTGTGTACTGTTTGATAGACTGTTTTGTTCTAGAATACTTTTTAGAATCTGGATAATATCATGTTGAATAATCGCAAACTCTACCTCCTTTTTCTCTAATCTTTTTATATTCTCTTTTGAGCCTTTTGAAGTCAATACTTTCATTCTTAATCTAGCATCGGGAGCGACAATGTCAGCAATATCATTGGCAATTTTGATATAAGTTCCATTTTCACTTCCTGCACTGATTTTGACTATTTCTGCCCCAAGAAAAAGAGAAAAAAGCATAATTACAGATACTATTTTTTTCATTTTAAACCTTTAATCTAACATCTCTGAGACAATATCTACATCACCATCTTCTTGTCGTTGAGCTTCTTGTCGTTGAGCTTCTTGTCGTTGAGCTTCTTGTCGTTGAGCCTCTTGTCGTTGAGCCTCTTGTCGTTGAGCCTCTTGTCGTTGAGCCTCTTGTCGTTGAGTTTCTTGTCGTTGAGTTTCTTGTCGTTGAGTTTCTTGTCGTTGAGCTTCTTGTCGTTGAGCCTCTTGTCGTTGAGCCTCTTGTCGTTGAGCCTCTTGTCGTTGAGCCTCTTGTCGTTGAGCCTCTTGTCGTTGAGTTTCTTGTCGTTGAGTTTCTTGTCGTTGAGTTTCTTGTCGTTGAGCTTCTTGTCGTTGAGTTTCTTGTCGTTTCTCACTCATAGGTTTAGCCTGACTTGAAACGGTAGAGTCTTTTATCGTAGTATTTTTCTCTTTTAATAGGAAAAATCCAACACCAAAAACAATTATCAAGGCTATCACTCCAGCAATAATCAAAAGAGATTTACTAGTAGGGTTGTCATCTTCATTAAGATTAGCAATTTCATTAGTTTTTACTTGTCCTTGTGGAGTTTGAGTTTCTTTTTGATTAGTTTCATTAGTAGATTGAGTAGCTTGAGGCTCTGGTGTACCCTTTGTCGACTCACTCTTTAGATGGCCATCTTTTTGTGGTTTGGGACTTTTTGTCTCCTCTTGCCTTAAATTTTTAGGCTCATCTTCTTTTTGTTTATTTGTAGAGTCTGGTGTAATTAGAGGTGGAGTCTCCTCTTGATTACTCTTTTTTGGTTTATCTGGTTCTATTTCAAATCTTAACATTTCAAATCCTTATATCTGTTCTATCTTCTCTAGAATTTTACCAAGTTTATCGTTCTCTTCTGGATTGGTTACAATACCACCTTCTTTAAACTTGAACTCGACATTAGCAAAAGTCGCCTCTTGGAGAGCTTTGAGCCACTCCTTAAAAAACTCAAAACCAACAAAGTAAAAATCCTCACCAATCTCATCATCTTCACTGTTAAAACCTCTTTGAATATTCTCCCGTTTATTAAAGATGCTTTGAATAATTCTCTCTACCTCATCAATATCTGGGCTTTTGTAGGTAAAGCTCTCTGAATAGTCTATAAAGATTCTCTCTCTCTTACCCTTAAGAGCTGGTCTTTGAGTCAAATCAATATAGGCCCAGCCCACAGTATTTATATGTTTATTGAGATAATTTTTTGCTACTCGTGCTATCATATAGATAATCTCTTCATTACCGACATACTGCTTGATAAAAGTATCATTTGCATTTGCTATTCTTAAATTTAGATTGACTCTTTTGCCAGACTCTTTGATAATTTGTAAAAGCCACTCAAAAGATTCATTAGAAATTGCAATTGTTTGTAGTTTTGGCTCTAGTTTTTCTCTAAGAGCTATTTCCCAATTTTGCAAAAGTGTATCCGCAAATCTTTCTGCTTCACTCTTTCGCTTGACCATCTTTTGTTCGCTGTTAGAGCTAGTAGAATCATCATGAAAAAACTCTCCTAGCTCATCTTCCATTCCTAGAGATTCTAAAATATTATCTACATCAATATTTACTTCACCATTTCCCGTCTCCAAAGCTTTGGCTTGATTATCCTCATCGTAAGAGAAGATAGGATTATTCAAATCAAACATAGTCTTCCATGCTAATGACTCTTCAATATTTAAACTATCCAGTACAAATCCAATAGAGTTATAATTTTGCATAGAGATAATAAGCTCTTTTATAAGTTTTACTGTATTTAATTTTGCTTCTTCTAAAACTTTTGAGTAGTCTCCACTTTGGTAGTACTGTTGAATCAAAAGGTAGACCTCTTTTGCAATCTTTTTAATTCTATCTCTGATTTGTCTATCTCTTACTGCTTTTGATGTTACTCCAAAAGCTTTTTGGATGATATAATCTACACCTGTCTTACCAAGCTCTGCTGAGTTTTCCCAAAGCTCTTTTGGATTATCTACAAACTCTTGAACAATTGAAGAGGTAATAAAAGACTCTTTCATATCTTGATGCTTTCTCTGATATTTTGTAGATGTATACCTTTCTATACCATTTTCTACTGTTACCGACTTTTGGAATGCTGGGTCACGTAGAAAAAGAAAATTTTTAAATCTATTGCCACCACTCCAATTTACTATCCAGTTGTCATCATTTCTAATCTGCTGAGAGATAAATTTTTCAACATTATTTTTAAATCTATTATTCCAATACTCTTCATACTGCTGAATATCACCTTCAATCTCATCCTCTTTGCCATCTAAATCAATATTAAAAAAGTGAAAAGAAATAAATAGATTTGAGCCTTTAGTTTCTCTTTCTTGAGCTGAAGCACCATGAGTATTTACCACCCAATTATCAATCTGTCTTGGGAGTGAATTTACCTCTTGATTCCCATACTTTTGAGCAAAAATCAAAGTAGTAATATCTAATCTATCGCTGTAATTATTGAAAAGATAATTTACCTTTCCCCTAACTAAACACTCATGAAGAAGAGGTTCATCATCATCTGTATCAAACTGGTCAAACTGCTCAATCTCTTTTAAAGTCTGGATATTAAACTTTTTTCTATTTCTAGCACCAGGAAAGTCTAAGACATCTACCTCTTTTAAAAAACTTCTTTGTTCTACTACTCTATCGTCTACACTAAGGGTTAGCTCCTTTACCAAAGCAGTAATATCACCAATATAAAACCCTGCGTACTCTTGCCCATTATCCGAGTAGATTGTAACTCTTTTTTCTAGTTTATTTTTAGAGATTACCTCTTTTGCTGTTCCTACATCTATTATTGAAGCTGGAATCATTCCATTTATCTTTTTTGGGATTATAGAATGGAGATCTAAATTTGCCTCTGTTATAAAATCTATTTGACTTAAAATTCTACTCAAATGATTGAAAAGTTCGGTAAAAGCATCCACTCTACCCCAAAAAATCTCAAGGATTTTATATCTTTTGGAGTAATCTAATCTAGGAATTATTTTGATAATCTCATCCCAAAGACCAGCCTGATTTACAAGTTTAATTGTGTCGTTACTATTTTTTAGATACTTTTGAAGGTAGAGTTTAAACTCTACTACATCATCTTCACTCATTCCATTTTCTTGATTTGGAGAGAGTTCAGACTGCACCTCTTGTAAGATTGAGACTAAATTTTCATAGTTAAAGTCGCTATCATCAGTATCAAAATCCATCGAGTAAGTATCAGTCAAAATCATAGCCAAATCAATCTGTCTCAAAAACTCTACTCTAAGGGGAGCTTTATCTTTTTGGTGTGCTGTGGAGCTTGTAAATCTAGTAACAATTCCACTTGATTCTCGTCCACCACTAGGATTGATGCTATTTAAAAAGTCGATATATTTTCCATCGATTATGTGCCTGCCAAACTCTTGATGTTCCCCTTTTACGGTTATGAAAAATCTACCTTGATGTTTGAATAATCCAGACATTAGATATGATTTTCCGATTTGAGATTCCCCATAGACGGCGACGGTTGGTCTCTTCTGGCTTGACTGCTCATAGATTTTTGCCAAGACTTTTTTATCTAGTAGAGTCGAAGAGACCACCTTTGCATCATCTTCTAGGTTATTTTCTACCCAACTTTTAGCCTCTTGAATTATACTACTCAATTTCTCCATTTAACTCTCCTAAAATGTTACTACATCTGCATATTTTATCGTCTGGGAAGTCTCTTTTTTGACTACACAAAAACTCAAGGATTCTTTGATTTTTTGACCTTTTTTGACGATAATATTGTGTATTTTGGGGTCGACAAAAGTGTAATCTTCTGCTGATATAAATCTATAATCATCAAAGTCCTCACTCAAAAACTCGGCTAAAGCGCTCAAAATTCTTCTTCTATTTGTAATGTATCGGTTTGAGATAGACTTTAGAAGCTTAGAGCTAACTCTATAAATCTCTTCTAATTTATACTTTTGTGGCTTATCTTTTATCAACTCTTTTGTAGTCAAAATATCTCTAAAGGATGCACTAAAAGTGATTATAAACTCTCCGCTATCTTCTTGATCACACTCCTCTTTTAAAAGCTTTTTTATCTCACCTTCAAAATCCCATAAAATAAGTTCTAAAACACTCTGTTTATCCATTAGTCTAGAGCCTATTTTATTCTGTTTATGCTCCATTTTTTTTATCTCTTTTGAGAGCTTTTGGACTACCTCTTCCATCTGAAGCACTCTCTCCTCTTGAGACATTAGCTCCTCTAGATTAGCTTTAAACCTTTCTAAATCATCTCTTTTGAAAAAGGCTTTGAGGATATTTTCCAAAAACTTCTCTTTTGAGATTGGCTTGCCCCACTCATCTTGAGCATAAATCCTCAAAAAATCATACTCTTGGATATTTTCCAGCAAATCTTTTAGCAATCTTTTTTCTATCCACTCCAGATAATTTTGGGTAGAAGCTACTCTATTTATCAAATCATTTTTCTGAGGATTAGTAGTAGTCAAAGATTTTTGAATACTACTTTTAGACTCTTGTGGCTGAGGGTTACTATCTACCATTAGACGAAATGAGCTTTTTTTCCTTTTTTTTGCTTTTGCAGATTCTGGTTGGGTTTTGTCAGTAGCAATTTCTACTCTTCTTTTTGACATCTACTGCTCCTTGTCTAAAATATAGCAGTATGAAAAATACCAGTATCTAACCAGTATCCATCTTCATCACCCAATGTCTGAGGAATTAGTACAATGTGGGAACCTTTGATTGGATTACCATCTCTATCTTCTAGAGAAGATTTGACGATGATTTCTGGATTTTGAGGTTTTCTATCTATAGACATTTTAATAGGAAGTCTTCTAGATAGTGCTTTTGCTACCTCATCATTAGCAAAGTCCACCTTGTACATACAAGCTCCTGGCCAGTTTTTAACGTTGAGTTGTTTCATACCTAAGTAAGTTGGCCCATTAAAGGTCAATTGACTGCTATCATTGCCTGGGGAGAAGATAATATCATTGATAGTTTTATTTTTAGTATCGTAGCCACCAATGTATCTTGCTGTACTTTTGACCTTCTTTTTTAGATAATCTGTATTGATTCTAAACCCATTTAATTTCATCATCGTCCCACCCATCAAAGCTACAGTAGCACCTACAGCTACAGTCGTTTTTGGGTCGCTAATTAATCCACTACCTTTAGCAAAAGGGTACCATTTGCCAATATGATAATCACCAAGAGGAATTACTCTATCTGGAGTAATTGGCAAATATCTATTTACAAGCTCTTTTATAATTTTGAGCTTGGATGGCTGTCCAGCGATGATAAGGTAGTCACACTTTAATTGCGCTACAATCATTGAAAGTTTGTTGATTACTGGGGCCATTACCTGTGTAATAATCTGATTTATCTCCTGGGTGCTAAATACAAACTCAATCTCATCTAGTTTGAAATTTTCTGCCCCAAATTTTTCGAAATAGTTGTTGACATAATCTAAAATATCATCTTTGATTCTATCAATACCTCGAAGCTCATCTATAATTTGATTAAAACTTTTTGTAATAATAACTTCATCATCTTTTGTTGCAATTTCCAAAGCGTAGATAGAAACCGGTATCAAAAACTGATCTGTTAGATACTTTTTGTACTCTTTATCACTAGCACTATGTAGTGAAGAGTAATTGCCAAAGAGAAAATTGATGCACTCTCGAGTATCTTTGCAACCTTTCTCCTTGGCGTACATCTCAATCTTTCTTAGGACTAATCTCTCAATGACTCTTTTTAAGATATCATCTCCTGCGATATTAAATCCCTCATAAAACTCAGGATAAGGTGATACTACAGTGACATTACCTTTTGACTCATTGATATAACTACAAATCATCAAATCTGTCGTCCCACCTCCAATATCCAAGCTAGCGACAGTGACACTTTTACCACTAATAGTAGTTCCTGCATCTGTGAGTATTTCTCGATTTCTTCCTTCAATATCAAAAAAGATTGAGTGGTTATTTTGATATTTGCTCCAGATTTCTCCATACATAAATGCTAGCTGTACACAAGTAGCTTCATCAAATCCCCACTCTTTTCTCTGGACGATTTGAGATGCTTGCTCTGGATTTGTGATGACATCATCAGCACTTGGAATAATCTCTACATAGTCAAATATACTCTCCCCACTTTGAGAGTAAAACTCCCTCAAAATCTCAATAGCAGAGTCTGCACACTCTCTAAAGGTCTTTTTATCAGTATTTAGCATTGCCGTTGGTGTAGTAAGGACTATTCGTTTTAGTACTCTTAATCTTTTTTGATTACCTCTTTTTTGCCTAAAATCAAAACTGTTGATGTAAAGACCAGCTTGCAAAAATATCTCAATCAGAGTAAAAGTCATCATCGCTCTTCTAGAGTATTTTGCTTGAATTTCCATATTGACAGCTTTTGAGAGTTTACCATCATAATCTATATTCATCTCACTCAAAATTGTCCTGCCAGTATCTACAGTCTTTGGCTCTTGAGTAATATCTTCTGGATTAAAATACCAAGGTATTTTTCTTCTTGAGCCATCCCAAAGATACCGTTTGGGAGAGGACATTCCAGTTGGGACATCTAGTTTTCCCACAGCAAAAACTCTATCAATTGCCTCTTTGCCTACTCTTACTACACTTGGCCAATAAAATGCTCTATTCCAATGTTTATCTTCAAAATTTCCAAAGTTTGCTTTAATAAATTCGACTTTCATCTCAAAAGGGTCACTGTAGGTGATGTGAGGTTTGTGTAAGTCTCTTAGATGAAATGTAGTAGCATTAGTAAAATCAAACTTATGAAAATCTTGTTGGGTCGACTCAATCAAAACACCACAACTTCTTGAGTTTCCAATATCCAAGACAAAATCGACATCGATTCTTTGTCCTACTTCTGTATTGTAATCATAAATAGATACTGTTGGAGCAAATTTTTTTAAAAGCTTCAAAAAACTAAGATATAGACCAAAATAGTAGAGTTGATTTCCTTCTACCTTTGCTTTTGAGATACCAGCTACTTCTTGACCATCTTTGAGAATATTGCTCAAATATTCATTAATCCAACGTTCAGAAAGAAGAGTGTCATTATCTCTTAAATCGTCTGCCAAAGATGCTCTAGCACTACCAGCTGAGACTGTATTCTCATTTAAAGCTCTAAACTTCTCTTGATTGTATCTATTTTCCACATCCAAATAGGTATCAAAAGCCAGAGTCAAAATATAGCTATCAGATGATTTTTCTGTCTTTTGTACCATTCCTCGACACCAGCCAATTGGACCACCAATATATTTAGAATCAGATGAGTACTGCTCCTCTATAAAATATGGCAGAGGAATCCATCTTCCTTGATAAAGAGAGAGTGCTTCAGAAGCCCTAATTATAGAAAGAGAGTCTTCGTCAACTGGATTGCCATTATAATCTACATAAGAATCTAATTCTGAATCATACTCTGCAATTATTGGCTCTACATATCTTCGCCCATTCTCTTCGACACTTCTTGCTATTAGTTTACAGTTTATCTTTGAGATGTTTAACTCATTTAAAAAGAACTCCTCTGTAATAAACTGAATACCGCTATTTGCTATTAGAGATTTTGACATCCTTTCTCCTTATCGACATAGAGTCAAATCTTTTGCTCTTTGAGAGCAAGTAGTTGGATTATATTTATAACCAAAATCCGTAACATTGTAGTATCTCCAGCCTCTTAGAGGTTTTTGTAGATTTTTATCTACCTCTTTCCACTTTTTATGACCACATCTTTTGAGTAGATGCACATTTTTTTTGAAGTTAAAAGCCATTCTAGCTAGAGCCTTTTTCATCTTTTTTTGATATTTGTTTGCTGTTCTACCATAATTAAAAGTCACAAGATAAGATGGTACTCCAATTGTCTGAATATCACTTTGCATCCAAGGATAACTACTCTTTTTTATTTTGGTAATTGAGTAAGAGTATACTTGCTGAGGAAGCTCTTTGTCATAATATAAAAACCTGACTTTATTTTGGAATCTCTTAGGGATACTTTTAAGTTTAGAGATTGGCTGACCACCAACCATAACCATCACATCGATATCACCTTTCATCAATTTTCTAAAAGCTCTATCATAATTGTAAGTAAAGATATTATCATGAGGGATTTTATCTCCAAAAAGTTCTTTATAGATTAAAATAGAACTCATCGCAGTACCACTACCATTTGAGCCAATATTGATTCTAGCATCTTTGATATCTTGAATCTTTTTTAGTAAAGAACTCTTTTTGACAATAAAGTGAACTTCCTCCATATAAAGGGGTTTGACCAACCTTAGTCTATCCACAATCTTTTTTGCTTTATTTCTCAATTTTGGATTTAGACTCTCTCTTGAGAGTTCTTTGAATCTGCCTAGTACATCTGATTGTACTACTGCAAGAGCTACAAATTTACTAGATAAAAGTTTGTATACATTATCGACAGAACCTCTACTTGTCTCTACTTGTAACATCACACAACTATCAGGTGCTACAAACCTGGCTAAATCTTTACCAATTTTTATGTAGGTACCACTAGATGAGCCTGTAGATACTTTCATAAAAGTCATTTTTTTCTCATCACAAGGTGTAGAGTAGTTTTGCAAATTAGCGCCATAAAGTCCTAAAAACAGAGAGATAAGAAGCAGAAATCTCTTAAACATAATTTAACCTCCTCAAATTTATAAACTGTTAGAATATAACACAACTAGACTTAATATTATCGCCATTTTTTCAAGATTTGGATTGAATCATAAAAGATGTAGACTCTAAGTTTTCTTTTTAAATAGGAGTATATTTTTGAGAAGTAATATGTAGAGCAAAAGGAAAAGAAGAGAGTTTCGTCAAAGGAGGAGAGAGGATACTATCTCTTTTCCTTGATGCTCAGTTACGATTATATATTAGAATCTTTAACCGTTAATAATTGATACTAACTAAGTTCTTTTGAACTTCAACTTTAACATCTTCACGATATAATTGCTAATCAAAATCGAAAGGTTTTAATGTCTGTTTCAAATCAACACTCTTTGAGGTGGAAAACTGCTATTGTACTTCTTGCTATTATCTCTACAGTAGCTTTTATCGATAATAAAATTCTGACTTGGCTATTTTTTGGTGTAGTTTATAGTTTGGCTGTCAAAGAGAGCCTAACTCTTTTTAAGATGGAGGAGAGTTTGACTCTCTATTTGATTCTAGTATCTTTATGGGTGATGGCCTATTTTTATCCTCATCCACCTGAGCTTATTTTTATTGGATTGATGCTTGTTGCATCTATTACAGCCTACAATCGTACTTTAGATATCAAAAGTATCTTTCCTCTGCTTTATCCTACTGCTGGGATTCTATTTTTTTGGGCGCTTTATCTTGGATATGGGATGAAGTATCTCTTTTTACTTCTGGTAATTGTAGCTTTTAGTGATGTAGGAGCCTACTACACAGGCAAAAACTTTGGCAAAAGAAAGTTCTCTCCTACATCTCCAAACAAAACTTTAGAGGGTGTAATTGGCGGTATCTTTTTTGGAAGTTTAGGAGGTCTATTAGTACTTTCTGAATTCTCTTTTAGTATGTTTATTGTGACATTTTTTACATCTATTAGTTCAATTTTTGGTGACCTTTTCGAGAGTTATCTCAAAAGAGAAGCAGGTGTCAAAGATAGTGGAGATATTTTACCAGGTCATGGTGGAGTCTTAGATAGAATTGATGGATATCTATTTGGTTCTATTACACTTTTTATTTTATTAAATCTTCTTACAAAGTAGGTCAGTAGATGAACTCTATAGTTTTACTTGGTTCTACTGGCTCAATTGGTCGTGCCACTTTGGAGATTTGTAAAAAATATGATATTGAAGTTGAGGCATTAGTAGCTAATACCAATACAGCACTTCTACAAAAGCAAATTGATGAGTTTTCTCCCAAGATGGTAGCTGTAGGTTCTTTGGAAAGGGCAAAGGAGATTTCTCATCCTAATATTTTCGTAGCCCAAGATGGAATTTTAGAGCTCATTCATAGCTCTAGCTCAGAAGTAGTAGTCAACTCTTTAGTAGGATATTTTGGCTTGGCTCCTACAGTAGAAGCTCTAAAATCTGGCAAAAGAGTTTCTCTTGCAAATAAGGAGTCTTTAGTCGTAGCAGGAGCTTTTATCGATACATCAAGAATCACTCCTATTGATTCAGAGCATTTTGGATTGAAGTATCTTCTAGATTGTTCTCAAAAGAGTTTGAAGAGATTGATAATTACTGCTAGCGGTGGAGCTTTTCGCAACTGGGAAATTGATAGTATTCAGAGTGCTTCGTACGAAGATGCGCTCAAGCACCCAAACTGGTCTATGGGAGAGAAGATTACAATTGATAGCGCTACAATGGTAAACAAACTTTTTGAGATTTTAGAAGCAAAATGGCTTTTTGGTAGTGATAATATCGATGCTTTAATCGAAGAAAAATCTATAATTCACGCTATGGTAGAGTTTGTAGATGGCTCTAGTGTAGCCCACTTTGCAAGAACAGATATGAAACTGCCAATTGCTTATGCTCTTTTGGGCAGAGTCCAAGATGAAATTTTAGCTCCTATTAATCTTTTGGAGATGGGAAATATTGGTTTTAAAAAGATTCAAAAGAGGCGTTATCCTATCTGGGAAATTAAAGATTATCTCCTCCAGCACCCAAAAAGTGGTCTAATTCTAAACTCCGCCAATGAGGTGGCAATCGAAAGCTTCAAAGCCAAAAAGATAGATTTTGGAGGAATTAGCCGTAATATTTTGAAAGCTTTTAAAAAGTTTGAGGGTGTTGAGCCTCAATCTTTGGATGATATTCCTCATATTGACAAAGAGGTAAGAGAGTATGTCATGTCAAATGTCAAGGGGATTGGATGATTTTGAGTATCGAATCAAGCTGTGATGATAGCTCTATTGCTCTGACTAGCATAGATACAGCCAAGCTAATCTACCACAAAAAAATATCTCAAGAACTTGAGCATTCAGAATTTGGAGGAGTAGTACCAGAACTAGCTAGTCGCCTCCATGCCAAGGCACTTCCTGCACTTTTAGAAGGAGCAAAAGATTATTTAGGCTCTTTTGAATCCTTAAAAGCTGTTGCCATCACAAATGAGCCAGGACTCTCCGTCACTCTAAATGAAGGCGTAATTATGGCAAAGAGTGTGGCTACATTTTTGGATTTGCCAGTGATTCCTGTTAATCATCTAAAAGGTCATATCTACTCCCTTTTTATTGACAAAAAGAGCTATTTTCCTCTGCTTGTGATTTTGGTCTCTGGTGGTCACACGATGATAATCAGAGCAAGAAGTATAGATAATATGGAAATTTTGGCTACTAGTTTGGACGATAGTGTAGGTGAAGCTTATGATAAAGTCGCCAAAATGCTTGGTCTTGGCTACCCAGGTGGACCAATCGTAGAAAAATTAGCCAAAAATGGTAATAGTAAAAGATTTAACTTTCCAGTACCTCTTAGAAACTCTCCTCTTGTTGCTTTTTCACTCTCGGGCTTGAAAAATGCTGTGAGGTTAGAGATTGAAAAATTAGGTGGAAAAGATGCTCTTAGTCAAAAAGATATTTGTGATATTTGTGCCTCTTTTCAGGATACTATTGTCGCCCATCTCAGTCAAAAGCTCAAAAAAATTCTAAAAAAAGAGCCAATTAAAGATGTAGCTTTGGTAGGAGGTGTAAGTGCTAATCTCTACATTAGAGAGTCACTATCAAAGCTTCTAAAAGAGTTTGACAAGAGGTTGAGTGTAGCACCCTTGGAGTTTTGTGCAGATAATGCTGCAATGGTAGGACGCTATGGAGTCGATGCCCTTGGTAAAGGTTTGGTTGTAGAACCGAAAAATCTAAAAGTCTCACCAACAAAAAGATTAAAAATTGGAGAAAAGCTATAAAAGGAGAAAGGTAATGCTTCATTTAATTGATACAGATAATTTGAGTGATAAAGAGATTGAAAATATTATAAAAGATGCTCACAAATTTAAGAGAAAACTCCCACCCCCTCTGCTTCAAAATAAGCTTTTGATTACGCTATTTTTTGAGAACTCCACAAGAACTAGAAGCTCGTTTGAAGTAGCGGCTAAGAGGCTTGGAGCTAGTATCGTACATCTTGACCCTGCAAGAAGCTCCACAAAAAAGGGGGAGACTCTAGAAGATACTTTTAGCTCCTTGTGTGCGATGGAGCCTGATGGAGTGATAATTAGGCATAGTCAAAATGATGCTCCAACAAGACTAGCACAGATGAATCTAGTACCAGTTATTAGTGCTGGAGCTGGAAATTATGCACATCCTACTCAAGCACTGCTTGACCTATTTACACTTTATGAGTGGTTTGATGGAGAGGTAAAAGGTTTAAAAGTGGCAATTGTAGGAGATATTATTAACTCTAGAGTAGCATCTGGTGATATTCGTCTATTTCAGAGAATGGGAATTGAGCTTTATCTTGTTGCTCCTGAACCTTTTATGCCAGAAATCGACCTTCCAAAGTATGAAAATATAGAAGATGTGATTGATAAAGTCGATGTGATTATGAGCCTTCGCGCCCAGCTTGAGAGACATAAAAAGCCTATTTTTGATGATTATGGGGAGTATGCCAAAAGATACTGCATCACAGAAGAGCTTTTGGGGGATAGGTCTGTAATGATTATGCACCCTGGTCCTGTGATGAGAAATATCGATATTAGTGATGATATTTTGGATGACCCTCGCTCTTTGGTCTTAGAACAGGTCAAAAATGGTGTATTTATTAGAATGGCTATTTTGAAGCTTTTGCTTCTTGATAGTAGATAGTTTTGGAGGAGGTCTTTTGTTTAAATATATTATATTTATATTTTTTATCGAACTTTTTATCTCTCTTAAAGTAGGAATTGAGATAGGTTTTTTAGGAAGTGTCATTTGGATTTTAGGTAGTATGCTCTTTGGACTTTATCTGCTAAAATATTCCCAACATACACTTGCTTATGGACTTCAAAAATTTGGTAATAATCATATGGGATTACAAATCTTAGGAAATAGTGCAATATCATATTTTTTTGGTGCAATATTATTAATTATTCCTGGAGTATTAAGTGATTTTATAGGACTCTTTTTATTGGGTTATGTCTTATATTTACATTTATTCGTTAAAATCCCCCCGAGAAAAAGTCAATATTATGAAGGAGACATAGATGTCATTGACACAGAAATTATTGATGAGCCTAGCAGTAGCGACAAGCTTGATAAAAGCAGAAGCTTTTGATGTAGAGAATTTTGTAAAGAGCAAACTAATCAGAAACAAGAGTGTAAAAGTAGATAAAGTAAGAGTTCTCTCTAAAGAGAATTTAAAAGGTAGAGAAGATTGGCAAGTCTATATGATTTTAATCGATGCAAAAATTGGAAAAAGGACTCAAACTTTTCCTGAGATTTTGCTAGTCAATGAGAAAGATAAATTAGTAACAATGTCTCTACTTGATATGGATAGCGGAGATGATATTGCCAAAAATCTTAAGCCAAAACTTTCAGAGAGTTATTATGATAAAAAACATCTGATTTTGGGCAATCCTGATGCTCCAAACAAAGTAGTAGTCTTTAGTGACCCACAGTGTCCATTTTGTAAAGAGTATATGCCAAAAATCATCAAAGATGTAAAAGCTAATCCCGATAAATTGGCTCTTTATTACTACCATATGCCTCTGCTTAGAATCCATCCAGCTTCTGGAACTATTACAAAGGTGATGGAGCATCTGCAATCCCAAGGTAAAACTGAGGAAGCTTTAAGTATGTACAAACTAAAGGTCTCCCCAAGAGAGAGAAATGAGAAGAAAATTTTAGCTCAAATCAAAAAGCAGTTTAATATTGAACTAACACCAAAAGATATCAACACAAAAGAGATTAAAGAGGCTCTAAAGTTTGATGAGCAAAAAGCTACAGAGATGATGGTAAGAGGGACTCCTACAGTCTATTTCAATGGTGAATATGATAAAAGTAGAATGAAGTATAAAGAGGTAATCAAAAAAGATAAAAAGCCTCAAGCCAAAGCTAAAGCAAAAGAGACAAATAGCACCAAAGAGACAAACGCTACTAAAGAACAGAACAAAAAGTAACCGAAGATGAAAAAGATAATAGCTACTTCAGACGCACCAGAAGCGATTGGACCATACTCTCAAGCGATAGTAATTGATGGTTTTTTATACTCTTCAGGACAGATTGCTCTTACTCCTAGTGGAGAGTTTTTGGATGAGGATATTCAGACTCAAACAGAACAAGTCCTAAAAAACCTCCAAGCCGTCTTGGCTGAGGCTGGGGCTACTTTTGATGATGTGATAAAGACTACTATTTTTCTAGATAATATTGATGATTTTGTAGATGTAAATAGTATTTATGAGAAGTTTTTTGGAGAAAATAGACCAGCTAGAAGTACTGTAGCTGTCGATAAATTACCAAAAGGTGCAAAAGTAGAGATTGAGTGTATCGCTAAAATACCTAAATAAGAGTCTATAGATGAAAAAAGTTTTGATTCTTTGTACTGGAAATAGTTGTCGTTCTATTATGGCTGAAGGTTTGGTTAATAAGTACCTCTTTTCAAAAGGTGTTAAGGCATTTAGTGCTGGGAGTAGACCAACAGGCTTTATTGTTGATAATGTTCAAAAGATTTTAGAGCAAGAGGGAGCATGGAGCGATAAATTTTACTCAAAAAGCATAGATGAAGTGAATAAGTTTGCACCTTTTGATTTAGTTGTGACTGTCTGTGATAGCGCACAAAGAGTTTGCCCAAATTATCAAAATACTAAAAAACAGATTCACTTTGGAATAGAAGACCCATTTTTAGGTTCTTTTGAAAAATTTGAAGAGACAAGAGATATTATCAAAGAGCAGTTGATTCCAATCATAAAACAGGAGTTAGCTCTTTAGAAGACTCTTTAATCTCTTTTTCACTTCGTGGGGATAAAAAGGATTTATTTTATCTCCAAAGAGGTAGTGTGGTACAACCTCTAGCAAAAAATAAAATATCCATAGCATGGGATAAAAAATCTTATACTCAATCTCAAAGGATTTGCTTGTATAACGCTCTTTAAACCAATCTATCGCTGTCTGATTATTATTATGGACAAGCAAAAGCTCAATTGCAAAAACTAAACCCCAAACTACATAGCTCAAACCAATTGTAATAATCCCAGCTTCGACCCCATAAAGGGAGATTGCCATAGCCAAAAATATGGATAAAAATATAGCAAATGAGTTTAAACCAATAGCAGATAAAACTACCATAATACTAAAGACAAAAAGTAATGCGATTGATGTACCAATCGCCTCTAGAAAGCTCTGTTCTTGAGTGAAAGATGGACTTGTGTAGTAGCCAGCAAAAAGAATAAAAAAGATAAAAAGAATAGACAATATGACTATTTTGTATCCATCAAATAACTCTTTCATCTTCTATTTGACTCCTAGCTTTGTAAAGAGTTGTATATATTTTCCAATCTTAGGTAGAGTTGATTTGGAGCAATATTTGGTTCTCTTTCTAAAATCTCCCTCAATACTACATTATCCTCCACACCATTCCAGATTTTTATATAAGTTCCATCTTTATAACCATAATCCTGGCGAAATCTATTCAAAATATTTTTTCCAAGATAAAGAGTATAAAGCTCATCAAAATCTAGCTTAGCTACTTTTGCTACATCAAAAAACCTCTCCATAAGTTTGTCCATATCTACCCGAAGAATAGAGGAGGTAATTAGAGCCTCTACTATTTCAACTTCTCGATAAATATCTCCAATCGTACTTTTTTGACCTTTTAAAAAGTTTTGAAAATACTCTTTAGATTGGATATTTTCTGCAAGAGTTTTAAGGTCTACTTCTTTTAATCTAGCCTCTTTTATTGCTTCTGAGAGTACAAAGTGCCAAATATCTACAGTCTCAATTTTGATATTTTCTCTATCTACTTTGGCATCAATACTTTTCCAGTGCTTCCAAGGATAGCTATCAATTAGCTCAAATGCTTCCATATAAATACAGCGATACCAATCAATCTTTTTACCATTTTTGGTAACTCCCTGTTCCCAAGAGTTTCCATTTGTCGCGTCATTTAGGCTACTTTGTAGCTCCAGCATAAAAAACAGTCTCTCCATAAACTTCCTAATCATTATCAAATTAGAGTAAGATTTTTACCATCTTTTGTCTCTAAAATCTCTTTTCCTACTCCATAGACAAAAGCATAATTAAAATCTTTACTTTTTAAAATCTCTCTAGCTTCACTCTTGCTCTTAAACCACTCAGCCCTTTTTAGATCTTCGACTTTGACCTTTGGGGGTGTAAGAACAATAGATTTTAGCCAACGATTCTCTCTTCTAATATACTCTCTGGCCATCTTTATATCATCTGTATTATCACAGAAAATTATTACTTTATCACTTTTACCATTTGGTAGTTTTGTCAGATTTTTATCTACAAATATAGGGACAAAATGCTTGGTATATTTAATTCTATCAAGTGAATACTCAAATTTCAAATTTTCCAAAAAAGTGATAGTTTCTAGAAGATAATCAAAATGAATTGGACTAAGCTCTCTCTCCTGGTAGATAAAACTATCGACTTTAAAAGTTGTCTTAAAAAGAGTATCTCTAATAATTTGTCCATCTTTGCTTGAATCTATCTTTGCAAAGTTTGGTTCCACAGAGCTAATTAATTCATAGTCACTCCCAACAAAAAGCTCACTATTACCATTTAAAATAGTCTCAAAAGCCCTAACCCAATCCTCGCTCAAAATCTCAACATCACCTCGATACTTCAAAATCATCTTTAAAAAGCTTATTTGATGAGGCGAGAGCCAGAAAAATTTGGCACCTTTTTTGAGCTGGACATATCTTAAGAGTTTGAAACTTGCACGCTTTATGCTATCAACTCTTATCCAAGCAATCTCTTCATCTTCTATTTGAGGAGTAGACCCTTCAAATACGATTGAGTAGGCTTCATTTTTGACTGCTAGAGGAATATCCTCTCTCCTTGAAGCAAAAAATAGGTCTCCTAACTCCACCTTTGAGGGGTAGGCTGTAGCACTTTGTACTGCTTGGATTGATGGCGAATTTACCAGCTCTCCTTGAGTGATATTTAAAATATCTTCAATATTCAAAATAGCTCCTAACTAATTTGGCTCCCCGCCACTTTTGGACTCTCTGGTCTTAATAAAGATAATCCATTTTCATCTTTTACTGCCAAAATCATCCCCTCTGAGAGCATTCCCATAAGTTTTGCTGGTTTGAGATTTGAGACGACTGCTACTTGTGTACCTACTAAATCTTCAGGCGAGTACCACTCTTTAATCCCAGCAATAATCTGTCGTGGTTTTTCTTCCCCCAAATCTACTTGAAGTTTTAAAAGTTTTTTTGATTTTTTTACCTCATCAGCCTCTAAAACTGTACCAATCTTCAAAGATACTTTGAAAAACTCGTCAATAGTAATTATACCATCTGGGGTTTGACTCTTTTTCTCATCTTTTTTTGATTTTTGTTCTGGCTTTTGTTGAGGTTTTTTATCAACTTCTGGCTCTTTGAGTAGTTGCTCTTCAATCCTTGGAAATAGTGGCTCAATCTTTTCGATCGTAAAATCCCCTAAAAGTTCTCTATTTTTTATCAAAGAATCAAAGCTACTATTATTAATCTCAAATCCTAAAGAGTAGGCAATTTTTTGAGTAGTTTTTGGCATCACAGAGTGAAGCATTACAGCTACTTTTGCTAAGATATTAGCAATTAATCCAAGCAAAGCAAATGCCTCTTGCTCTTTTCCATTTTTCATAAGTTCCCATGGCTTATAGTTATCTACTGCTTTATTTGCCACAGCCAAAGGTCTCCAAAGCTCCTCTAAAAATCTATGAAGTTGCATATCAAAAAGAAGTGGTTCAAGTTTTGAGATAGACTCTTCTACACTCTCTAGTTCACTTAAGTAAAACTCTTTGACATTTTTGCTAGAGATTTTACCTCCAGAGTATTTTGTAACCATTCCTATTAATCTATTTAGTAGATTACCCAAATCATTACCAAGATCAGAGTTTATTCTATCAATTAAAGCTTTTTGAGAAAAATCCCCATCTCCTCCAAAAGGAACCTCTCGAAGCATAAAATATCTAAAATTTTCCAATCCATAAGCATCTGCTACCTCTTTTGGATTTATAACATTACCTTTTGATTTACTCATCTTCTCACCATTTCTAGTCCACCAACCGTGGGCTGCAATGTGAGTAGGAAGTGGAAGCTCCAAGCTCATCAAAAATGCAGGCCAATAAATAGCGTGAAATCTCAAAATATCTTTACCAATTAGGTGGACTTTTGCAGGCCAATAATCAATTTTTGCTTCATCAGTACCATAACCAATGGCAGTAAGATAATTCATCAAAGCATCAAGCCAGACATACATTACATGTTTGGAGTCATTTAACTCTTTTGGGAGCTTGATACCCCAGTCGAAGCTTGTCCTAGTAATTGATAAATCTTCGAGTCCACCCTCAACAAATCTAATCACCTCATTTCTTCTAGTTTTTGGGAAGATGCACTTCTCATTCTCTTTGTACCACTTAAGAAGTTTATCTTGGTAGTTTGAGAGGCGAAAAAAGTAACTCTCCTCTTCTACTAAAGATGTAGGCTTTCCACACTCAGGACAAAATTCACCATCAACTAACTGAGTCTGAGTAAAAAATGTCTCACAGCTAATACAGTAGTGACCTTTGTAGACATCTTTATAGATATCGCCTTTTTCATACATTTTTAAGAAAGCTTTTTGAACCCCAATTTTGTGGTACTCATCAGTTGTACGAATAAATTTATCATAACTTATCTCAAACTCATCCCAAAGCCCTTTAAATTTAGCTGAAATCTCATCAGCATACTCTTTTGGAGATTTACCTCTTAGCTTGGCAGCTTGCTCTATCTTTTGACCATGCTCATCAGTTCCAGTCAAAAAAAATGTATCAAGACCACTAAGCCTTGAGTATCTAGCTAGAGTATCGGCTATTATTGTTGTGTAAGCGTGTCCAATATGAGGAATATCATTAACATAATAAATTGGAGTTGTAATATAGACTTTTTTGCACTCATTGCTCATCGACTTATCCTTAGATAGAAATCTTTTGTGTTATTGTAGCCTAATCGTTTTAAAATAGGTATTTTGAGAGGGTATAGTTTTTGGGATATGTTTTGTAGATTTTATAAGAGTCTAGAGCCGAAAAAGACTCTAGATATTTAAAGTTGCAATTAAGCAGGGATTACAGAGACTTTTTTCTTTTTAGAAGTCTTATTTTCAAATTTGACTATACCCTCGATTAAAGCATAGATTGTATGGTCTTTGCCAATACCTACACCAGTTCCAGGATGTACTTTTGTACCTCTTTGTCTGATGATGATATTTCCAGGAATTACTCTTTCTCCACCGAACTTTTTAACACCTAATCTTCTACCAGCTGAATCTCGGTTATTCTGGGTTGAACCTTGACCTTTCTTGTGTGCCATAAAAACTCCTTATGCGATTTTTGTGATTCTAACTCTTGTAAAGTCTCTTCTAAAACCTCTTTTTAGTTTAGAGTCTTTTCTTCTTCTTTTTTTGAAGATAATAACTTTTTTATCTCTTCCTTCGTTGATTACTTCGCCCTTTACTACTGCACCATCAACAAAAGGTTTTCCTACTTTTAATTCACCATCATTGAAGATGGCCAAAACCTCTTTAAATTCTACTTCACTTTTTGGCTCAAGACCCATTTTATCGAAGCAGATAATATCATTCTCTTTAACTTTAAATTGCTGTCCGCTAGCTTTGATAATAGCATACATTTTACAAACCCTTATTTGAGATATTAACTCTAATTTTAATTGAAGTCCGCAATTATATCCAAAAAATATAAATTTTCTTTGAAACCAAAGAATAAGAGAGATTAAGAGCTACTAAAATACTCTAGAAGGAACAAAAGTTCCCTCTAGGTTTTATCAGTTTTGACATTTATTTACCTGCAAATGGCAACAAGGCACTAGCCCAAGTCAACCCTCCACCAAAAGTATCAAGAAGAAGCATATCTCCGTATTGAAGCTTGCCGCTCTCATAAATATCATTAATAGCCATTGGTATTGAAGCTGCAGAGGTATTTCCATACTTTCCAACAGTCAAAACAACCTGGTCATCTCTCATTCCAAGAGAGTCTCCAACTGCTTTAATAATTCTATAGTTTGCTTGATGAGGTACAAAAAAATCTATATCATCAGAAGTGATTTTGTTATCTGCTAGAATCTCTTTTACATCTTTTGTAAGAGTCTTTACCGCCAGCTTAAAAGTCTCATTCCCTCTCATTTTAACATAAACTAACCCATCATCTATCGCCTCTTTTGATGCTGGATGTACACTTCCAGGAGATGGCGTCATCAAAAAATCTGAATAACTTCCATCAGCACTAGCTCTGACATCAACAATAGCTTCATTTTTATCTGTAGTTGCTGATATGATACAAGCTCCTGCACCATCACCAAAGAGAATGCAAGTGGTTCTATCTCTATAATCGACTATAGAACTAAACTTCTCTGCGCCGATTAAGAGGATATTTTTTTTCATTCCAGACTCGATAAAAGCTTTAGCAATACTCAAACCATAAACAAAGCCACTACAAGCAGCACTAATATCAAATGCCTGAACATTCTTTATTCCTAATTTATCAGAGATAATACAAGCAGTTGATGGCATATTAAAATAGTCTGGAGTGACAGTAGCACAAAGTACCATATCAATATCATCTGCAGAGAGTCCAGCCCTTGAAATTGCATCCAAAGAGGCTTTGAGCGCCAAATCACTTGTAGCTTCATCTTTGTCAGCTATGTGTCTAGTCTTTATACCTGTTCTTTTGAGTATCCACTCATCAGAAGTTTCTACCATTTTCTCAAAGTCAGCATTTGTAAGAATATTTTTAGGGACATAAGCCCCAACTGACTTCATACTAGCATATATTTGGTCGCGAGTATTCATAAAACTCCTTCGTCAAGCCGTAACTAAGGGGGTATTTTACCATAAAGCTACTTACGCTTTAAACCTAATCAAACTAACTCAAGCAAGCTAAACTGGAAAAAAGTAGGTTAAAATAGTCTCTAAAGTTTAAAAATTTAAAGATAAAATAAATCTTGACTGTTGAAAATTTACTTTCAGATATTATGAAGTAAAAAGGTCAAAGAGAGTAACAAAGGTAAAAATATGATAAAAAGAGCTGCCTTCTTTACTATTTTTATGCTACTTTTAGGAGGTTGTTCACCTCAACAAGAGGAGTTGGCATCACTTCCAAAAGGAATATCAAAGGCTAGATACAAAGCTACAATGAAACCTTATACTATCAAAGGGACGACTTATCATCCTGTACGAGTAAAAGTAGGAGATACAATGGAGGGAATCTCTAGTTGGTATGGACCAAATTTTCATGGAAAATATACAAGCAGTGGAGAGGTTTACAATATGTATGGAAAAACAGCAGCTCATAAAACTTGGCCAATGAATACGATTGTTTTGGTTGAAAACTTAGAAAATGGTAAAAGTGTACTTGTTAGAATCAATGACAGAGGACCTTTTATTGATGGTAGAGTTTTAGATTGCTCTTTTACAGCTGGCAAAAAGATAGGTTTAGATAAAAGTGGTATTGCCAAAGTAAAATTGACTGTCGTAGGATTTGCGGGTAAAATCCCAAAAGTCAAACTTGCCAATTCTATGAAAAACTCTCCCCAAAGTACAACTTCTACAGGTTTTGGAGTGCAAGTGGGGGCATTTAAGGATAAAAAAAGCGCTCAAAAACTGAAAAAAAAGTATGGCTCTTTGGGGAAAAATGTAATTATCAAAAAATTTAATGAAAAAGATGATTGGTTTAGGGTCTGGGTGACTGGTTTTACCAGTGAGAGTGAAGCGGAGAGCTTTATGAAAAAGAATAATATTCAAGGAACAATCATTGTAGGAGCTTAGTAATAGCACAGTTTTGAATATAAATGATAATTATGTTATTATTTATACTCTAAATCAGAGTAATTTTATCAGAATTAAGGAGAAGCTATGATACAAGGTGCTACACCTCAACCAGCTTATTACATCTTTAAATGTCAGCAGAGCGCACCCCCTGGGATGCCAAAACCAAGCTGTGTAAGACATGATGATCCAGAGTCTCAACAACTATTTCAATATTTAGCTCAAGAGCTTATGATGAAAGGTTTAATAGCTACTGTCCAGCCAGTACAGACTGGTTGCCTTGGAAGATGTCAGCAAGGACCTGTAATGTTGGTAGAACCTGGTCATACGATGTATGTAAATCTGACCAAAGAGAAGATTGATAAGATCATTCAAGAGCATATTTTAGGTGGTAAAGTAGTAGAAGAGTATGTAATTCCTGAAGAGTTTTGGGGAGAGGCTGTCTCACCATCTGAATTAGCTAGATAGAATCTATTTATCATTTTTTAGTAAGATAGAGTTTGTGGATATAAGTAACTCTTGTATCCACAATTCAATCCATTTTGAAGAGGAGAGAGATGTTACTTACTATGCTCTATAGTAAAATTCATAGAGCCACTGTTACAGATGCAAATTTAAACTATGTAGGCTCAATTACAATCGATAAAGCCCTCCTAAAAGAGGCCAAAATGTTGGTAGGTCAAAAAGTTGATATTGTAAATGTCAATAATGGTGAGAGATTTTCTACATATATTATTGAGGGTAAAGAGGGCAAAGGTGAAATTTGCTTAAATGGAGCTGCTGCTAGAAAAGTTCAAAAAGGTGATAAGATTATCATAATTGCTTACACTTCTATAGAACTAAATGATGCTAAGAGTTTTAAACCAAAAATAGTAATAGTAGATGATGAAAATAGAGTAGCTCAATCTTTTGAGGGACTAGATTAATAAAGGTGAGATTATGTTTGAAGGTTTTGATTTTAATAATATGACAAAGCTTATGGAGCAGATGCAAGAAAAAGCTAAAGAGATAGAAAAAAAGACAAAAGAGACGACTATAACAGCTAAAGGTGGTGGTGGAATGGTGCAAGTAAGTGCCAATGGAGCTGGGGAGATTATTGATATTTTAATTGATGACTCTTTGATGGAAGATAAAGAGTCTCTACAAATTTTATTAATTAGTACTATCAATGATGTTTTGAAGAGCGTAGAAGAGAATAGAAAATCTCAAGCTATGAATATGTTTGATATTGGTACAATGAGCAACTTTGGCAGATAAAAATGGAATCTAAAAAAGTAATATATAAAATTTTAGAATCAGCTGAATACGATGACTTAGTCACTCTTCGTAAACTTCTAAGTTACTACAAGCCGGACTTAAACTGTATGGTAGAAATTGGCAAAGAGTATAATTTGGATGAGTATGATGAAGTACCTCTTCTTTTTTATCTGATTATGAATCATGTTAGTTTCGAAGCTATATTATTAATGTTAGATTCTGGGCTAGATATTCATGCTACAAACTCTGAGGGGTTAAGTGTTGTAGATGTAGCTATCAAATTTCATAGAATTGATATCTTAGATTTATGTAAGGCTAAAGGGATTAATTTTGATACTACAAAAAGAAAAAGTGGTATGACACCTTTGATGTTGGCAGCTGCTTTTAATGATGTAGAGATTTTAAAATATCTTTTAAGAGAAGGTGTAAATCCTGATAAGGTGGATAAAAAAGGCTTAAATGCTCTAGATTATGCGAAAAAAATGAGAAATCAAAAGGCTCAAGATATTTTAGAGGGTGATTTCAAAGATTTAGAAGAAGATCTTTTTTAAAAATTGCAGAAAAATCAATTTTTTTCACTTTTTTTTGCCAAAAACCCTTGACAAGCTTTTTTAAATAGTATATAATCACCATCCACAAACGATGAGAGCCAAGAGATTTGGAGCGAGTTTGTGAGTGTTCTTTGACAACTAGATATAAAGTAATCAACCGTCTATCCGAAGAGAAATCTTCAAAAGATAGAGAAAAAGCACATAAAGTGTGATTCTTTGAAATAG